>Ga0214477_100027_pt1 | contig 88384 bp, 63 predicted proteins | sample M1_20Mar14CPVII9_FD_165058 | JGI IMG/M metagenome (GOLD analysis project Ga0214477, IMG submission 165058) | Marine eukaryotic communities from Monterey Bay, California, United States - M1_20Mar14CPVII9sort6BwellC16 | ecosystem: Environmental > Aquatic > Marine > Unclassified | place: USA...
TACATCATTGGGTGATATATTTCTGGATGTTACTACTTCCTTTCGTGGATGAACATTAATATCACCCGATATATCGTCACCAAACTGTTCCCCGGGATTATCAACATTATCCACCTCACCGCTTTCGTTTGATTCCATCAGCTTATCATCATCATGATCTGATTCATCAGACCAATAACCAACTTCCTTTTTGGATGATGAAATGTTATCTTCTACATTGTCTTGAGAATTTAAAGACTGCACATATTCAATACTATATTCATCTAAATCAAGCAACTCGGCATCATGCAATAATGCAAAAACATTTTTATCGTCACCATCATCATCATAATTTAATACCGAGCGTAATATATCATCACCGCCATCTCCTTTTGAACTGAAACGTTCTGCCAATTCATATTTTATGCAAGGAAGTTTACTTCTCTCAAAATCAGCCTCATTGCAATCGCACCAAAACTGGACTCCAACTAATTTGCATAAATATTCTACCTGTCCAAAATTAAGGTCTTCGATAATACCACGGCATGATTGTAGTAAAGGTGAATCTTCTTCCTCCTCGTCACTCTCTTCATGGTGATTAGCAAGATTTTCATTTGGTTGATTATCATTTGCCTGCATTGTGAACAGATAAGGGTTTCGATTCCCTAGTTGTGTTGCAGGAGATAGACGTATTACGGATCAAGTCGAATATGTGGTAATCCTGTATGGATAGTATCCTATGCAATTAATAGAAGATGGTCTACGGTCAACCTGTTTCAATAGTTGAGTTGATTAATAATATAAATCAACTGTCAAGATACCGCATCATTTTTCCAGCGATACGTTTCATCGCCAGTACTTAATGAAACAGGAATAAAGTTGCCAAACAGTAATAGAGCAATTAAAAGTAGGCCAGTTCATTGACACATTTGTTGTGCCTCTATTAGAGTGGACATCGGTACACAAGCGGATTAGGAGGTAATATATTGAAAGCGGATTAGGAGGTAAAGAATATCAGCAGTATGAATTGTATTCGTCAACAGCTCAGTAGATCTCCAAAGTTACGGCTTTTTACGAAACATTATCGTCGACTCTTTGCAACAAACATCAATAGAACATCACCACAAAGACAAGGAAATGGTATACCTCTCTACGTCATCTTTGGTGCTGGTGTACCCATTGTTGGACTCTCTTATGCATTTATTATTTTTAGCTTCAGTACATGTATACATTCATTTCTTGTGCAAATTATACTTCTGTCGTCTCAATCTTACCTTCCTCAGTCTCTTCTGTAGTCCTTAGTAGCTCTTCAGGACTTAACAACTGCCCTGACGGCTTGGCATCTCTTTTCGCCGCTTCCCTCATATCCTTAGCAAGACTGTCATATTCCTGAGCTAGCTCGATATTGCCATCAGCTGTAGCGGCTGTAGCTTTTGCTGCAATATCCTCCATTATTGTATCTGTTTGCGGGTGAGGTGTTTCTAACGTGTCACTACTAGCTCCCAACTTTTCAGGTGGGCATTTCCTATTTATTCCTGCCTTTTCAGGTGGGCGTTTCCTACTAACTGCACTCTCTACTACATGAACTTTACAAAGCTCATCATCCACAGCTTCCTGGATTGCTGTATCAATTTCAGCATTCAAAACACCCCATTTAGCTTTTAACGCTACCTCTTTAATTTCTTTATTGCGTTTCTTCCTTCGTTCGAGGGATTCTTCTTTACTTGTCTCGGGGGTAAGCTTCGTTATCAAATGAGGTTTAATTAACTGACACATATGGCGTTATGAGTAATATTATATTCACACACAAACAAGACGCAAACATTTAAACTTACCGATGCCATTGTGGTAATACTAACTGTTAGCGTTCCCAATAGAGATCTCATTGTTTCATCCAATGTATATGCTCCTCGTCCTGCACCTCCAATTGGCTTACAATGTTTTGTGGTATAATCCCACACAGCACTTTGTACTTCTTTTACTGTTAAGTTATCTTTTCCAACAAAGTCTGCCATTTCATTTGAAAGTTCATAACTAGTATTGATATATTGGAATGTGTTTATTCTTTTATTGGGTGCTTCTTCCTTATCTTCACTAAATTTATCATTGATATAATTCATTATTTGCTTTCTATTACATCCATGATTCTCGTTTATTGTGGCCATGGCATTGACGACATGCTCCAAATATGATCTATCATCAATACTGATTGAAACAATATTTGCATAGAAATCAACATGTTCAGGCAATACTTTGAATGTAACATTATCATCTATATATCTTGAATCCAATTTTGAAATTACTAACTTACTTCCTTTTGATTTAGTATTAATTTCACCACCATTACGTTCAACAGCTTCCATTGCCGCCACTTTTGCTGAGTTTTTGTTTGATTTAATCTCTTCAACAGTTAGTTGTAAATTTCGTGTTGTTTCTAAATATTCCTGACCAACCTTAAGTGCTAATACAGCATCATCCCTATTCTTGTAAGTTCCTAAATTGGCGTCATTCGAATGGTACCATGCCCTTGCTTGCCAACCACGGAGTTGTTGTCTGATACCGACAGTACTTTCTCCGCCCTCACCTGTCGTCTTGACCTTGGCACGCGTAACCTTCTTCTTTGATGAAGCCTTTTTCTTTGGTGTAGTCTTCTTTGGTGTAGTCTTCTTCTTCTTCTTGGTGGCTGTAGATGATGGCGGTTCTGCTCCTTCTTCCGCCCATACTAATTTCAAACTTTCAGTAGGCATTATTATATTATATTATATTATATCAATACAACACGAAAGTATGCAGGTAATATAAGAAGTGTTGTGCTAGTGGAGTATCAGCGTTGAGGTAGAGTATAATAGTTGGAGTATCAGCGTTGGGTGGAGTAATAATCATGCGTTAAGGATAGGAGTATATTTACTGGAAGTCATCGTGCGTTGAGAAACATATATACCTCTTGGTGTCATATTTTCGATTGTGTTTGTGAGTTGACAGTCGAAGTCAGTTACTAGTAATAAAAATACCCTAACAAATATATCAAACAAATCAATAACAACAATGGTTGATACCGAAGAGGATTCTAAGCTGCCAGCAAAGGCATCAAATGAAAGTGAGATTGAGGATACCATCGCAGCAAAATCGGTCAAACCAATTGATAAAACCCCACAGCGATTGCGAGACGATCAAGTAGGAGAAGTAGAATTTGGAGAGGCAGATGATGACATCCCATTCCGCAGCTCGGTTAGTCGTCCTATTGGTAATCGAAACAGAATTAAAACTGGACAATTACCTTCAATTGGACAATCACAAAAGCAGAAGCAAAAACTACCATCGGTACCTCTTGTGCATCAACCAACTCCCCTTGAGACTGAAGACCATTTCATTCAACGTGATGAACTGTCTCCAGTATGGAAAGCAACTACTTCCACTAAAGATGTAACTGTTGATGTCAAATATGATATGCATGATGTACACCTCCTTGGGATTGGTATTACACTTGAAGATATACATCATGAGATAACTACACCACAAGCAACTACAGCATCTACCGCTGTATCAAATAATGCTGTTGCTATTCTCAGTATTGGAGAAAATGCACCTCATAGAAATGATATAAGGAAAGGAGATATAGTTGTTGCGGTTGATAGGTCATCAACTGCAGGACTCGATTACAAACAAGTAAGAGGAAAAATCGAAGAAGCAAAGGATCGTGTCACAAGCAATACCTTCATTAGTGCAAAAACTCAACAAATGCCATCTCTTACAATAAGTTACACCAAAAGGAATGTTAAAGTATTTCATGCTACAAAAGGTGAAGACAATTCTTGTCCAGGTGATAACAAACCTATAACTACGGCTGATCTTCCTATTACCGATCAACTACCTGTCAAGGAAAATGGTATATATGTCAGATTACCAGATATTAGTGATGATGAAAGAATCAAACTTGATGAATTAGCTCAACAATCATCCATTAATCTTGTACAAACATTAACTCATGTGAATTGCAGCCGCATTGGATATACCGGTTCGCCAAAGAAACGAATGCAAAGTGCATTAGGTGGATCAAATATTGACTTTCGTACCATTTTTATCCCAACAGACAACAACAAACGGTTAGAGCTCTTTTGGTTGTATTTAATGACATTGAAAGGAAAGCGTGAAAAGACTACTACGCGTGATGTCTTCCATCTTTCAACATATGATGTTGTACTTATCAATGAAGCCTCAAAGTATTATGAAAAAAATGGTATCCTAGTTGTCAAGGTTCATGTTGAATGGGATGGACACCCTGCATCACATGGTGAGACTATTGATGTTGACATCAAGACATTTCAAGATTCAAATATGTATAATGCCTTTGTAAAGGATTTCGGCACGGGTGGAGTGAAGAAACCTATGAAGAGTCATCAAGATTTAGATTATCAGACAAAAAGAAAGGCCATCTTTGATATTAACTTTGACAAGTTATGCAAATACATGGATGAGAATAATGGCGATTCTCCCCATAGCGGTCGTGACAAGCTTGGTTCGTGGTATCATAATCAAAGAGTGCAGCTCGCTAAGATGAATCCAAATGATGCTTACATGCGAGGGAAGTTTAATGAGAAGTCCATTCACTTGCGCACAAATGATAGCTACCACGAACAATTGACGAAGCAGCTTGCTTCTTATGTGGAGAGATATGGACGTAGTCCTCGCTACTATCGAAATCATCCACCAGAGGAAGACAAAGTAGGCAAACATGAACTCAAGTTAGGAAGATATCTAAAGGGACGACAAAGATATTACAAGAACAAGAATGATGATCAAAGTGATCCAAACTTGGCAATCCTCAAGAGATGCCGACTTCTTGAGCCCCCTCCTTCATCTAATGACACTGCTTGGGAAGCAAAGTATAATGAGTTGAAAACGTACAAAGCCAAGCACAGCACAAACCCTCCCTCTGATTCGAAATTATATTCATTTATTACAAATCATCGTAAGATGATGAGAGATGAGAATATGACTATCTCACGGCTTAGAAAATTGAAACCTAGGATTGATAAGTTGAATGCAATTGGTTTTGACTGGGAACCTCGCAAGAAGAAGAGGAGGAGGGATGAACCGGAACAAGTCGAGCCATCTTCAAAAGAAGACGAAGAGGAAGGTGAGACGAACACAGAAGATGAAGGTACAGCGAATGCAGAAGAGGAAGAGAGAATGGCAACAAGAGGTGCTATCTAGTAGTAGGGAAAGATCATTAACAGATACATCAATTATTATAGCTGTTTAGATAATGTTCCATTTACTAATCGTCGTCGGTGAGTTGATATGTGCATATGATATGCACATATGATATGCACATGTACTATATCCTTTGTATCCTTATATTTATATGTTGGATGCGTCTTTTGCAATGAACATATGAGTAATATGTCCTTTGCAATGAACAGTAGAATATGTATGATCCCAAACTCCTCTTACCTGCATCTATTTAGACTTCTTGCGACCAGTGCAGATTGGGAAGCAAATATGGGACACGATCAATATAAACAATTACTTCAGCAATATAAAGGAGATATATTACCAAAAGATCATAGAGCATCTGTTACTGTACAAAGAGTAGGGAGTAGAATTGCAGCAGCTGCACAAAAGTGTTCCAAAGAGTGGGGTGTACAATCAACAAATAATAAAATTGGTTCTCCTTTTACATATACAGTTGTACGAAGTGAAGATGCAAATGCATTTGTTTTGCCGGGTAATCATGTCTTTGTCTTGACAGGTCTCTTCAAGTACTGTCATGATGAAGATGAATTAGCATCAGTTCTCGGTCATGAAACTGCTCACAATTTAGCAAGACATGCAGGCGAGCGTGTGTCTGAAAACATACTAATGACAATTATCAAAAGATTGGCACTTGTTTTGGATCCATCGGGTATATTGTTTGCATTCTTAAGTGAGATTTAGTGTATATGAATGTCCACAAATGGTTTGATATGTGCAATCCGACCCTCACACCTCCAATCATAATGTCCTTCTCTCTCATGATATTACAGTTCCAGCGGAGCAATTATTGTATACCTTGCCACACTCTAGAGAGCATGAGATGGAAGCTGATCATATAGGCGTCTTATTGGCAAGCGAGGCTTGTTATGATCCAGTAAGTTTGTTTGAGGCTTTCTATTACTTTGTTCATGAACTATACCACTCAACTCTTCTAATCTTCTTTAGAGGGCAGCGAAGAAAGTATTCTCAAGAATGAAGGATGATTCAGATCAGGCAACACCACCTGAGTTTATCAGTACTCATCCTGGGTATGAGACTCGATTGACGTTATTTGATCAATGGATGCCAGAAGCTTTGAATAGATATAATGAAGACGGGGGTAGCAAGTGTCGATTGATACGGGATGAAATGAAGAGGGCAAGAAAGTTAGCAGCTCAGGTCCATGACAGCAAGGAAGGTAGAAGAAGATAGTAGTGTAATCTTAAAGTACATACATATATTACTTCATACCCTTTAAGATTGGATAATACAAAACTTTAAACTCTTCACATCTTCAAAATTTTCAACTTCCTTTTGCAGGTTGTTCATAAATAGTCAAGGCTTGGTCTACTTCCCGTTAAAAGGTTTCAAGGAGACAACCCAATACAGTATAATATTGGCAAAGAACTAAACCAAACCTTCTCCTTAATAGTAGTTGTTTCAGGTTCATTCAGCAGTTTTGACAGCTCCTTGTGGATTTGCCCCCTCCAATACATTGAGTAAAATTGGCCTGAATGAGTAAACTGTATCCAAATCGGTCTTTGTCGTCATCCAACCCAGTACATTTGGAAGCATTAGTAAATTATCCGGGTTCTTTAAAAACTCATTTGGCTCAAGCTTTGCCTTATATTTCTTTTGCACCATCCTCTTTAACTTTTTAGTAATTGCATTCTTAATAGTTTTGCTGCGTAAATTTGTGGCGCTGGAGGAAAGTACATCATTCAACACCGCTGGTCCAAACACAGCCCTTGGATTGTAAAAGTATGTTTGAAGGACATGATTGCAGTTTTCCATTGCAGTAAAGCTTGAATCATCATAAATTGCATCTCGCAAAGCCTTTTGTCCAAATGGAGAGATGTTGTTATTATCCAATATGAGCTCTTGCATTGTACGATTTTGTTTCAACATACGTGCAATTGCCACAGCGCCAACGTCTTCAATGTTATTCTCCTGTAGCATAACGTGCGTAACTGTTGTATTCTTTGCCATAATCGCAGCAAACGTGATGGTATCGGCACCACCAATACGGCACATGTTTAAATCTAACTTCAATAAACTTCTAAATGTATGTGCCTTCTTGCATACTGCCATTGCATATCGACCATCATATGCCAAGATTTGTGACTGTGGACCAACACTAATTTTCTGTACTCTTGTATGTTTTAATGCATCTAATATGAGTTGTACATGATCCATTGAGTAGTTGTATTCACGTAAAGTAACACGTTTGATCATGGTATTCCCATGGAGTGCATCAGCCAAATCCCCAGCTGTTTCTATATCACATAGTATATCACCAAGGGCAAGTTCAATTAAACCTAATAATATAATTTGGTGATGATAAGAGTAAATGGATCAGTATTAGTTTTGCAAACACAATACAATATTAATTGTGTACCAACTTACATGGATCATTTGTTCGAACTTTATGAATGGTTTGCGTGTGTGATGGTGGAGTTTCCCTATGCGCCATAATATTTGTGCTTATTTGTGGTTACGAGATGAACTGATTTTCTAATTATGAGAGTTGTGAGTTGAGAGTGTATATGCAGTCAGGGATATCTAATCGCCGCCGGTACTCAATTTATTGAGACTATTTGTGTATATTGTGGTCTAATCAAAGCAATAGAGGTCCTATATTTGTTGTGGATTGTGTCTTCAATAGGAGTTAGAGGAAGGTGCATGCAACCGAGAGATGATTTTATGAGAGTTGTCGATCGGTGCAACAAAAAAAGGATACCTTTTGCGGACCTGAAATTTATTGAGAGGTCGATGTTAGTTGCGTATTGACAGTATAGGGTGTATTATTGATATTGAATAGAAGGTTGATAGCCACTTGTTAATTGATATTGTGATCAACTTTTCTATTAGGAAGAAATATCGAATCGTGTTTTATTTGCCAGTCGCTACAAGATAGTCTCAAATTATTGGAAGACTATATTAGTGTTGGTAGATTCACAATTACAATAGTTTATTGTAGTTTGTATTGGTAAAAGACAATAGAAGGTTGATATGCCACTGGTTAATTATAATACACCTGGAGGATCTCTCCAAACTGGATGCACTGATAGTATAGCCACCGAGGATATCAATCACATCGCACAAACACAGCAGCAACAACAACAACCAAATCAAAATAACAATGACGAACACAGTTCAATACCAAATAATACAACTCAACAAACGGAAGAAGTAGAAGAAGATGATGATGATGCGGATCCTTTATTCTCGTGTCAATGCGATTCAGCACGTACAATTGCTACTTTGTTGTCGTGTTTACGTCGTGTAATAACTACTGGTAATAATAATGCAACATTTGCCAATTCCCACACACAAAGTGGTGCAACCCAAACACAAAGAGGTGGTACACAATCAGCGGCAATATCAGGTGCGTCTGCCAATAAAATACAACATGCTACGGTATATGCAGGACCCAACGGGCTGACATTTCATGTACAGCATGGATTAGCTAAACAATCGCAATGTTCAGTTGATTTACCAAAGAATATGTTCAAGGAATACTTTGTTGGTGAAGAGGAAGTTTGGTTAGAAGATAGTGATGATGAAGATGGGAATAATAATGGAAATAATAATAATGGCAGTTCTCAACAAACTGGAAAAACTAAAGAAATTATTCAAGGAGGTGAATTCGGTGTCAACCTCACAACAGTATTGGAATGTTTTAGTATTCTAAGTAAGACTGGGAGTAAACCATCCTCTGCCACAACTAGTACAGCTGGTGGTGGACATAGTGGCAAGGGGAATAGTAGTAAACATTTGGGTGAATATGCATCATTGTCGAATGTGCCATTATGCATGTCATATGATCGGGGTACTGCCACTTTTCACTTGGAGTTTCTAGAGGGTGGATCACTTGCTACCTCGGGTGGTGATGCACATGCCGCTGCCAATATGGGTGGTGGTGGATGTTTGGTTACATGTGAAGTACCGGGTGTGGAAGTATCGGATGATGTAGATGCTGGACCTGATAATGAAGGCGATCAAAGCTCGAGTGGTGGTGGTAATTCAGGGTTGGCAGCGGCCTTTCGTTCATCACCTCTCTTGTGCCGTGCTATACTCTACTCGGATGCATTACATTCAGCAGTAAATGAATTGTATGACGTCCCAGGAGCGAATATTGTACAGGTTTCACTATCCAATAAGGGGATAGAGTTGGGTACAGTGGGACCGAGGAGTGAATGTTGGGTAAATGTCCCCTACAATCGTGGACAAGGTGGAATGTATGTTGGATTAGAATGCTACAAGCCCAATGTACCCTTATTTGGAGTGAATGCCACCTCATCATCTGGCGGAGATGGTAAAAATATTGTCAGGAGGTATTCGTTGAGTGCATTTCTAAGTGGTATGCGAGGACTGGATATAGGTGTAGAAACTTGTATCAGTGTGAATGCCCGTGGGATGATGGCAATACAACATCAAGTCGATAGAGATGGGTATTACAATTACTCAGAAGATGGTGATGGCGGAAAGCCTTCTTTCGTTGATTTCATCATGACTTGTATTGAAGATGAAGTCGAGGAAGGAGATGGGGTCTCTCAGGAAGATGCAAGTGTTCGAATGGATCGTCAGCATAGTGGACTGAATGATGTCACCAATACTGCATCCGCAGATATGGAAGATGTGGCAAGTAGAAAATCTAAATCAACTAGAAGCCGCGCTACCTCTGGGAAGGAAGACTCATCATCCGACGAAGAGGAAGAGGAACGACCTACTCGAAAGACTGGCAGAAAAGGCAAAAAGCGTAATGATGCAGAAAGTGAGTTCGGTGGTGATGATGGAGAAGAGGTTGAATATGGCAGCGAAGATGAGCAAGAGAAACGACGAGCCAATAAGAAGAACGATGCTACTAGTAAACTCCTGGGAGAGTTGGAAGTTGATTCAGACATGCTATCCTCTCGTCGTGGAGGAGCAACAAAAGCCACGACTGCAATCCAGGGAAGAAAGAATGCCTTGGAGGATATTCGACGACGGCGCCAGGAGCGTCAAAAAGAGAGTGCTGAGAAGCCTGACGATGAAGAGGATGAAGATGATGATACTACCACCAACAATGGTAGAAAGAGCAGCGACTCAAACAACAGTAGTAGTCGTAAACGTCGCTCTGATACATCCAAAGCAAGATCCTCTCGCAAGACAAGACGCAGTGAAGAAGCCGATGAGGATACTAATAACCAAGGCAAGAGTGGTTACTCAAGATATCGTCCAGCTCAGGACAGTCAAGAATCTCAATCAGAAGATGATGGAGAAGAGACTGAAAACGAGCTTGATGTCACTGCCGAGATACCTCAACTCTTCTCCAAGCGATCATCACTTTCGACGTCACGACACAGCTCAAGAGGAAGTAATTTTAGGACTACTGCTAGCATGGATAATGATAAGAGTGAGGAAGAGGAGCAGGAGCCTAGGATGCATTATGGGGATACGAAATTGGAATTCACTCAAGACAGCGATAGTGATTGAAGAGGGGGGTATTATTATATCAGTATAAGCTTATGCATAACTAAATAAAACACTAGATTGAACTAATGAGATTCGGTCACTAATGCTTCACTATTAATATTTTTGTATCTCATACATTGAAGCATTAGTTCTCTGCCATAGCCGCTGCCAAGATATTATGTCACACATGTCATCACACAATCGACAGTCTTTCATTTATTCAGCTGCTTCACTTTGGCAGTAGCGCCATACTCCGAGTAGCTTTCAATGCAACGCCTCATGTGGTAATCTTTCCAATAATCGTCGTCTTTACCCAAGTAGTAAGCACTGGCCATCTCGTGTGAGAGAGCTAGATCATGAAGGAAACCATTCCTTGACGCCACTTTTATTGCAGCCTTGAAGCTGACTTCTGTCGCCTTGTGCTTTCCTGTTAAAGCAGCACACTCAGCCTGGAGAAGATGCAGACTATGTAGCACATTCCCATTCCCTAACTTCACCCACTTTTCAATAAGCTTTGCTGCCTTGAGAGCCTTCTTCTTCCACTTTCTTTTATTCATCCATGTTGATGCTGCCTGAGCTGCCTTACTTGATATCAACCCTTCCAAGTATGTAAATCGAGTCATAGCAAAGAATCCCATGAGGACTGACCCCAAGTCACCGGCTTCAGTGAGTAGAAAAGCTGCTTCTTCCCATTTCTGAAAGAATACATTTAACTCCAACATCGCCATGATTGATTGGGCCCTAAGTGTTATGTTGCCTGTTTCCTCTGCAAGTTTACGAATGTCCACTAGACTCAATTCATTATCTTCAGTGATCGCATCAGTTAACGTCTTGACAATCAATAGATATGGTAGAGAAAGTAGTTTGGCTTGGGATTGATTCAGCTGAATCATAGAATTAATAATTGTTTGCATCTCATGTCCAAGGCCTTCAAGAGGCCTTCCAGCATAATATAAATGAAACACACGAATGATTACTGAAAAAGGAAGACGTTAGTTCAAAAGAGAAGGGGTGTCATCAAGCTCAGGCGGTTCATGATACTCACAATTACTTGCTGCATTTTCATTGTCACCTGTCCTTAGACCTATTTGATAGCCCTCTAGGAGTGGTGCAAGTGTATCCTGTACCGGAGCGATCCAATGGTCTGTTGTGCGATATCTAAGAAGTGAATAAAGGCCGTTAAAAGAAACTTACAACACAACAAAGTACTTACGAATAGTTCCCTCCCGTAACATCATACACCTTGACTTGATATGATCCATATCTGGCTTAGCAAGGATCAAATCAACTACCTTTGACATCTCTATCCTCTTTTGATATTTTCCAAAGCCACAGAGAAGGAGGGCAAACCCACTGAAGGCGTCGCAAGATGATGAATTGATACCATACTTGAGGGTTGTCCTCACCAAATGGAAAACAATCAATGGATAGATAGTGGGCTGGGCCTGAGCGAGAAAAGAAGTGTTAGCAGACACTCTCGTATGATAATGATACACAAAGTGAACTTACCTGGAACGATGAAAAGGTTGATAACTCTAACATTCTCTGGCCCATCACTATGCGTTCATCTGTCAAGTCTGGTAGATTTGCTATATCCTCAGCTGTCTTATTTCCCAGAGCACGGTTTGTTTTGATAAACTCTTTGATGATGAGAATCATACCGGCAGGCTTGTTCTTTGGAGTGGATAAGCCAAGCTGGTGGCGATAATCAAAAGCAGTATCGATGGCAACGTTGAATTCGCCTTGAAACAAGAAAGTAGAGGGTAAGATCAGAGACATCAAGGTATACAAACACATTTGTATGGTTTACTCACTTGCACCATAAGCAGCCTTGACTTTGACCTCGTACACTCTAAACTTGTCTTCTACTGGGATATCTTGTCTCATTACTTCATCAATCAACTGGTTCATTGTGCTAAGGTCACCACATATAAAGCAAGAGTTTGCTCCAACGCTACAAAGCTCGAGCATGATTGAAGGATCTATAACCCAGCCGCTTGAACCGAGAAGCTCCCGACCTGCCTTCAAATATGCAGCGGCAGATTCAAATACCGCATTCTCTGATGCTTTGATTCCTGCTCGAAGATTCATCGAAGCCAATTCCTTGCGTTCTTCTTCATCAGAAATAGTAGCCATTGCACAGTTGCGGAGGCTCACAACCTCAAACAAATTAGATTCGACTGCTTCATGGTCTAGCTTTTTCAATAGGAGGTTTCCAATAGTTCCTCGAAAGGCATCTCTTTTGTCTTTAGCGATCAACTCCATAGCAGCTGATTGAATCTTGTCATGTCCAAAGCACCAAAGATCATCAGACTCCTTCTCCCATATACCTTCTTCCTCCAATTCATTGATTGAACTAGCTAATGTCTCATCGTCCTCATTATCTATCTCGATCTCTATTGTGCCTTCAGATGAAAGACTTCTCATTTCCGCCTCGGACAATGTATCTGAAATTGTAGACACAGTCGACAAGGAAAACTTTGCACCCAAGCAACTAGCAACCTTCACGATATTCCGTGTCCTTGAATTGAGACGACTCAATTTGTTGATAAGCATAGTGGTCACATTCTCCGTAGCAAGTTTAGCGTCTACTACATTGTCGTTCCAAGTCCATTTCATGATACCAAAGTTATACACAAGTAGCTTCTCCTCATGGAGTGATCGTAAGAACAACAGACTGTAAAGACAAGGTTAGCCAACATTAATTCTGATATATCAAGCAAAGTCATCATACATATTATTTAAACTCACACGAAAAAAGCGTTACCCTCTGTTTTTCTATGAACTATTGTAGCCAGACTTGTGACGGATTCCTCGTTGTCTTCCATCCCCAATGCTTCGGAAGTAAGTGATATGACATTATCCAAAGTAAGGTTTTCAATTTTAATTTTTGTCAATTGCATACCTATTTGTTCCTTATCTCTTATTTGGATTGTTAAGGGGTGGGTGCTAAATATTGCTTGAGAGTCAAGTGCATAAGATATATGCAAACACATATACATACATATAGACTTACTCGGGTACTTCGTCTTCCCGATAAGCCCCCACTAATAACAGACACGGGATATCACTGTCCAAGGAGATATTTTTGAGAAGATCTAATGTTGCCACATCACTCCACTGAAAAGAAGATAAAGAAGATAAGATGTGTCAAAAATGTCAGCCACTTGATAAACTAGACACTTACCTGTAAATCATCAATGAATAACACCAGCCCTTTTAAATGGGTACATATGATTTTCAAGAGACGCCTGATTGCATACTGCAAACGAGCAACGATCTCCTTACCAGCAAGTAGGGATTCTCGTTTACTTTTCCTTTTCCTACCAGAATTATTGTCAACACTATTGAATAGTTTCTCACAACCTGGTAAAGCCCGAACAAGTAGAATCCTATCTTCCTCTTCAAATGCGCTTGTATCGTCCTGAATATACTGCATCATATCCCCACCACTGATAATATTTGTAAGAGATGCCATGACATCCACAAACGCTGAAAGTGGCAATGATGTTTGGTGATTAAGATCAAACTTGCCCCCCACAAAGTTCATTCCCATTCTCGCTGCTGGATCTCTTAGACCTTTCATAACCAAACTACTCTTTCCTGTGCCACTAACACCTGAAATTAATACCATCTCGGGCAGCGGACAAATCTCTCTGTTGATGTTATTTTTATTGTCCAATGTACCTTCTTTTAGCTCCATCAACTTCCCCTTTAATACTTTCATATCACTTTCACGACCATGCAGTTTCATATTTGAAAGACGCAACTTGGCGAGACTAGAGGACATTTTGTTTATTTGTCTACTGCTATTAGCTGCATCAATGACCCTCTCGGATAACTCTCTGTTTTTGTTGGTTAATTGAAAAGACTCGCTCATGTTATTTTGTGTCTGTATAGCCTAGTACGATATCCATAAACCGATTTGTGATTGTAGGTTGGGGTTGATGCATTTGATGCCTCTTTTGCAATCGGAATTATATAATGGTTTATTAAATTATATTGAACTTTGAAAATAGTAGGAAACCAATACCAAAGGTAGTATCATATGTCGTATCACATCACATAATAATCTGCCTTCCTCCTCCTACTTTCACTCAATATGTACTTATCTTTTTACCATACATATCTAAAAACTCTTTAGTTATTTTGTCATTATAATCATTCCCAAGTCAAGCCGCGCAATCCGCAATGCATTAAGCAATTTGCAATGCTACATTGTTAATCAACAAAATTTAGCCGTTTGAGATCCAATTCTTGATGATTTTATGAGAGTAAGTTTACTTTGTTGCTATTAGCAATTAAGTTATTAATCAATGGGTATGCAAGTATTGTCAATGGCAGCGGCGACGGTGTAGTAATATTGCAACATTTCATCCGATGATGGTCCACTCCAATTGGACTCCATGCTTCGCTTTGCGAAGCAAAGACTCCACGGAAAAATCACAAAACTAGGGCTAAGTGAAATTTTTATTATTTTATTGCAAAGTACAAAATTAGATACCTTTAAAAAATACTACTTTTCACACATGGCTAATTTCTGTGATTATCTAAAATCAAATTTTGGCCTCGCGGGAATAGCCTTACTTAGTAAACGGACAACATTTCACATACAAACATCGTCTCTCACTTCGGTGCGTAGGACAACGTCAGATCTCATTCTACCGGATAATCCTTCTAAACTTAAGCTGTCCTATACATATGTAACACATTTTCGGCGTTGGTGGGGCTGGTTCAGCATGTGCTTGACCATAAGAAACAGCCTTTGCAACAACAATATTCTGTTGATGTGTATGAATAGTAGTGATTTGTTGATGGTACTGCTGACCACCAGATAGAAGTTTGACCATGGCTGCCTTTATCTATGTATTGTCTATATAGTGATTGAGATATTCTATACATATGAGCAATTCTAATATAGTATAAGACACATAAAACATGCCTCACAACCAGCCCTTATTAGCCATGATTAGCAATAATTAGTAGTGATATGTTAGCAAGGCTGCCGGATCCTAGACGATAGTTACACCATGGCCGCCATTGTCTATTGATTATTAACATAATAATCGAGGTCCCCTTAATTGGATTGCAATGTTAATACAGTATAACATCTAGTTTAGCTGCCATGCTTTATTGCTTCAACATGATGAGCCTATGATGGAGACACTATTTGCAATACAATATCTCAGCTTCTACTATACCTACACCCACCAAATCTTCAACCATACTGCTCAATAATACCTTCTAAAGTATTGTCTGCCGGCAATAGTTGCCAATCCTACCATAGCCGCCGGTGGAGACGTTGCTATAGTAGGGCCTATTGCCGTAGTAGTGCACTAACAAAATTTAGGCAAAATATTACTACGTGGAACTTTTAGATATTTAGAAAGTCGATGTGATTTTTCTGTGGAGTCTTTGCCTTCGGCAAACGGTATCCCTTCCCCGTTTAGTCCGTAGCAAAGAGTCCAATTGGAGTGATGATGGTCCGATGACGCGCATATCTTGGCGATTGATATTATCGCTGAAATGCCGCCAACATATGTCATATGGGCTCTCTGCAGCGGCTGTGGCGTAGTCAATTGCAATTGTAATATATTATGAGTATGTGCAGTAGTCTCGGTAGTGGTGTGATATCGCGGCGTATCTACAACTGCTCACAACAAAGGTTTCCAACACACCTCGATGTTGATGTACACAAGAACTTGCCAATAAGATATAAACACTCACAAAGTAGCAAGATGTGGTTAGAACGACAACAGGAAAGTTTTATTTCGTTTGTTCAGTATGAAGTCATGGTGTTTTGCCTTTGTTTGATTGCTCTTGCAAACCACCTGTACTAACAAAAGTTACTATCAATTCACTTTGATCATCATAAATCGTGATAACGCGCATCTTCCAGAAGGATTCATATGTACAGAAAGCATTAGAAGAGAATCTTCCAAGCAGATCATCATTCAAGCTAAAACAGATTAATGAAACTCATTATCCAGCTTTGATTAACAAGCATGAAAAGAAGAGAAAGGGAAGAGTACTATCAAACAAACAGAAAACATTGATACAACCTGGTATGATAGTACTTGATCTCGGTGCGTGCCCAGGTGGTTGGAGCTTATATGCATCTACAATCCTAAAGCCTAATCTTGGTGGATCTCTCATTGCTGTAGATCTACTTCCTCTTGATGAGACATTACAATCACAACATTCAGATGTATATGCTAGAATTAAAGACAATCTACAATCCAACTTTCAGTTTATACAAGGAGATTTTACAGACAGTCATACACGTGAGCAAATAGAAGAGGCATTTACTAACATTCATATATCTAATACATCTAATACGTCAATCAAAGGCAATATAGAAGATGAGAAGCATGCAACAAACCGTAAACCAGATCTCATTTTGAGTGATATAGCTGCAAACTTCAGTGGAGATACTTTAACAGATGCATTAAGAACAATGGACTTATGTGAACAAGCATTAGCATTTAGCTGTGGAGCTGATTGCTTTGATGAATCTTATTCTGCTGCAAAAGATAATAGAAGTGGAGTACTCAAAAGAGGGGGTAACTTCCTATGCAAGTATTTCAAATGTGGAAAAGAGAATGAAGCTGATTTATTTGACGCGGCCAAGAGATCATTTCGCTCTGTTCATACTATAAAGCCCAAAGCTAGCCGTAAAGAATCGAGTGAGCAGTATCTTCTAGCATTAGACTATAGATAAATTGCAGGTTTACATTGTAGATGCTAAGCTTTAGAGAACATGACTAGCTTAGCCTATCTATCTCTGTAATCTTCTTTCCACTACACATCCATACCACAATCCTCAGCATTAAGCATTGCGAATCAGATCAATAATTCCTTTGACCTTGACCAACACACTGTCTCCATAGAATAACTTAATTAATCCTTTGCCAAATCCCATTCCCTGTTTCGTGTTCATTGGGTAGTTGATAGGACTAGGAATCGTCGTCTTGATCCCGGGAATACGGTCAATAACAATCGATCGTTCCAAACAGCATGCCCTCAATCCCTCAGGGCCAGCAAACCTACCAAATCCACTTTCTTTCACGCCTCCAAATGGTAGAGATTGGATAAGGTAGTTGACTCCAAAGTCGTTAGCGGTGAACATACCAGTGTTGAATTGAGATCCAATAGCCAAAGCACGGGAGTTTGATGCAGAGTACACAGATGATCCTAATCCAAAATCACAATCATTCACCATTTGAACACAAGTTTCATCATTATCACCAGGTACGGTAATCACACACATGATTGGCCCGAATACTTCCTCCTTCCATATTCTCATGTTTGGCTTTACTCCACTGAGAAGTGTTGGTTCGTAGAACTGTCCACCATTGGACGTATTGCGCTTTCCACCAGCATGAACTGTGGCACCCTTACTAACAGCATCATCCACAAGTGCTTGAACAAGAGTACACTGATCATCCATAACCATGGCACCACAGTCAACCATATTCTCACTCAATGGACAGGACTGCTTCAAACTTTTCACTTTATCAGTCATAGCGGCGATAAACTCTTTTGCAATACTTTCATACACAAACAACCGTTCGACGCCACAACAATTCTGACCACAGTTCTGGAAGCAGCCCCTCATTGCCCAAGGAAAGACATCCTTTAATTTGACATCCTCAGTAAAGACCATTGCATCCTTACCACCAAGTTCAAGTACCACTGGTTTCAAGTGAGGTGCAGCTCCCTTCATTACATGTCTACCAACATTTGGTGAGCCAGTGAAGAAGATCTTATCAACAAAAGGACACTCTACCAACGCCTTACCAGTCTCAGCCATACCTGTACACAACTGAACTAAATCAGGATCAAATCCATTTACTTCAAGTGCAGCACGACAAATATTATGAAAGTAAACTGAACTCCACGAAGTATGCTCCGAGCACTTTGTAATCACACCATTACCACTAAAGATACCACTCAAAACATGATTTAACATATTGTGAAATGGATAATTCCATGGAGCGATGATACCCAATACACCCAATGGAACATACTCAACATAGGCAGTTTTATGCATCATCATTGGATTAACAGGACGATAACTTGATTCTAACCAAGTCTCACCATGATGTAATAATGTACGAATCTTTTCACATGTTGTCAATATCTCACCAAGTAATGCATCCACTTGTGTCTTACCGGAATCCTTGGCACATAATTGACAAATTTCATCAATATGTGCAACAATATACTTCTGTAGTGTGCGTAATACACGTCGTCTTTGAGCAAAGGTGGTACTTTTCCATGATTGTTGAGCGGTTTGTGATCGTTTGGCCAAGTCAGATACTTGTTGTGCATTCAAATTGGGTACCGTACCCAGTTTCACTAATGTTGCGGGTGAATAGCATTGTACCAATGTAGGATTGGCTGGATCCAGGAGTGTAATTGGTTTACTTGATGATGATGCACCGTCATTGGCATTCTCACCATTGTTATTAATTAATAGCGGTAACTCAACCTCACCTTCTAAACTGGGTACTCTATCAAAAATACCCTCAAATGTAAGTTTAATATCTCTTAATAAATGCCACTCCTTATTAACAAAGTGAAATGCAGTAACAGATAATGCAATTGTAGAAAGTAGAAGGATGGAGATAATTTTTGCAACAACTTGTGGATTGTCGGCTGTTGTGGCTGCATCTGTAGAAAATAAACTAAACGCTACATGAGCCAGGCCGCTATGAATGATGGATAGCACGCCACCATCATTGGCACAAACGCTGTCGGGGCAGGTCGACATGTTAGGAGGAAGTTGGTAATAAAAGTCAGTTATTACTGCGGCATACATGCACTCTCATAAAAAGATACCGGCTCACTCCACCTCACAATTATATGTAATATGTTTATGGTATTGGCTCGGCTTGTTGTAGGTAGGTATTATCAGCCTTTAGTGACAATGGTGAATCAACATTGGAAGTCTAGAGCAGAGAATATGATATCTCAATTCATTGAGGGTGGTAGTGATGATATCGGTGGCAATAGTGTAGAGGATACCCATAATGATCACAACACATACCACACTTTTTATACACCTGAAAATTATTCAACTTCAAATAAGTATGATTATGATAGTTTATATGGCTGTGGTACCTTCTGTCCATCCGATGATAATGGACAATGTGTATCATTATTTATGCAATGGGTACGATTTGTAGTCGGAGGTACAATTAAGGCATATCTTTCTAGTCCAATATGTTTGGCATTACTACCTTTAATTATTGGTGTTGGGTTTGGCTATTGGGTTGGATATAGAAATGGAAACAATAATGGTGTACAATCAAAAACAGTAGTTGAAGATAATGATAGAAGCAAAGATACAACAATAATAGGGCGTGTATCTCAGCTGTATAGTTGGATAACACTTCATATGATGATCTTTCTGGTGTATATTGATCCAAGAAGATTGTTAAAAAGTACGTCCAATCTACAACTATTTGATGAGAAACGAGATGAACAAACTCGTACTGAATTGAAAGCAATGGAATCAAAGAGACAAAGTGGTGTAGAGTCACAGTACTTACCTCGTCATATTGCAGTAATAATGGATGGTAATAGAAGACACGGCAAAGCAAAGTATAACAATGCAACACGTGGTCATTGGGATGGTTGTGAAACATTGGTAGAGTTTGCAAAATGGTGCATCGATGAGGAGATACAAATCCTAACAGTATATGCATTCTCAACTGAAAATTGGGATCGTAATCCAGCTGAAGTATCGGCACTAATGACTATATTTTGCAAGTATTGTGATGAGTTGCGTATTGAGGCATTGAAACTTGGTATACGTATACATGCATTGACTACAGATGATGAGAGGATACCAGAGAATGTTCAAATAGGTATTGATAGAATGGTATATGAAACTAGACACTGTGACAAGTTTACAATGAACATATGTCTGAGTTATGGTGGACGGGGTGAAATTGCAAATGCATGTAAGAGTATAGCACGAGATGTTCAATGTGGTACAATAGATGCTAATGCAGTGGATGAAAGTGAGGTACATAAAAGAATGCTAACACAACATTGTTGTTGTGATCCTGATATTATCATCCGAACGTCAGGCGAAGAACGTTTGAGTAACTTTTTGCTTTGGCAGGCGGCATACTCAGAACTTTTCTTTTTAAAGAAGTTATGGCCAGAATTGCAAAAGGAAGACTTGCTCGGTGTTATTCGAACATTTGCACAAGGTAGAAGTAGAAGGTATGGAAAGTGAAGTCTAAACACTGATGTCTTATTTCAAAATCTTTGAAAAGGATAGGTGATATTAATACGGTGTCCTAGTGTATCCTAGCCAATACTATTACTAAGTACTCACTCTTCTTCTATCATTACACCTATTATATGCTATAATCGTAATGATATAAAGGTACCTCATATAATTTACTTTCCTAATCTGAATGAACCCCAGTGATCTCGACCTGGCCGTCTAACTATATGATGCTTTGAAAGTTCTTCGATACCTTGATCAAGGAATTTTGCAACAGATCTCGCAGAGGGTCTCTTATCAGGGTCAAAAGTATAACAAGCCATCATTGCCATTCTAATTACCCGAATCTCTGCATCTTTAGTACTTAAAATCTCCTTTGGTATGGTTGGCAATTTGCCCTTCTTGACTTGATCATTTATATAATCTTTTCGAATATCAGTATCTCCTTCCTGATAGCCAGGCTCAAGTCGATGCCAAGGTTCATGTAGACAGATTAATCGAAAGAAGATAGATCCTAGCGAGTACACGTCAACTTTCTCATTCAACAGGCTATCGTTTGCTTCTTCTGGTGACCTCCACTGAGCATTATGATACCTAGCAGGAAAGCCGCAAGTATCTCCACTTGTTACACTCCTCTTCAAAGATACAGCAATATTGAAATCGTTGATTTTGAGTCTTTCTCCAATGCTAACAATGTTTGCCAAGTTCACATCATAATGAACAAGACTAATATCATGTACATCAGCCAGTCCTTGAGCGATGTCTCTTGCAATCTTCAGTCTTGCTAATGGTATCTTCTTCTTTGAATCGGCTAAGGTACCGACTCGTTCGCCATCGGCGTACTCTGTTGTTACTGAGTTGCCACAAGCTGAATACATGTTTATAACATGTGGTGAAGACGTCAGCTTCTCCATTGCCATCATATCGATTCGATCATGCTCGTAATTGGCTGCTTCAAAGTCGTGTTGAAGCTTTAGTGTTTTCAATATTACACTCTCTTGACAGCCTGTTGTGTCAGTACCATTCCTCTCACATGAGTAGTCAATCTTCCAAGCATCTCTCCAATAACCCCCAGTTGCAAATAGTTCAGCATGTGGTTGCTGAACAATGTCCATTTCGTGTAAAGTATTGCAAGTAGGGCGATAGTGAGAAGTTTGCCACTCTTTCATGGGGACACAGTCCTCTTTGGTCTCTTCATCGAGTACTCTTTCTTTGTTGTCATACTCCTCATCGAATTGGATATCCTGGATCTCTATATTGGTATCTTCTTTCATATGTTGGTCAATATAGAATACTCGAGGCTGACTACCCTCCTTCTCACTTATAACACTATCAGAAGTGTATATTAACGCATCAAGTGACCAAGATTTCCTCTCGGTCATTGTCATTGGAGTAAACTGCAGATGATACTCGTTAGCTTTTGAATATGTTATTACTTCCTGACTCTTTGATATCTGTCTATGCCGCCGTATCTTTGACTCATTGTCTCGTCTTGCTTTCGTCTTACTTGTTGAAACAACATAATGAAATCTCGGGCCAGTTTGATGATCAAGTTTGGAAAAGTGAGGTATCATCATCTCCATCGCGAATATTGATAGGACTCCAATTATAACAATAGCGTAGAGCATCCAATTAGAGCTTGATCTGTGACGCTTTCTAAATATATCCTGATTATGTATATTATAATGGTATGATTGTAGTTGAATTGTATCGTTCTTTAGTGTGTATTTGTCATGTATTATATCTTCATCATCATCTATTAACTCATGGGTATCCTCCTCCAGTGTCTCCACGAGCGAGCAGCTTGCTTCCATCATCATTGTGACTATGCATTCAGAGCATCTAGTATATGATCGATCATATCCACCATTGGATAGTGAACATACCATAGGTATACCTCTCTCGCATGACATTGTACTCGGATCTCAATTTTTCATATTTCGGAAGTTTCTGGAACTTTATTGCTAAATGAAGTTTCCTCTAGTTGTTTTGTACATAATATTTTGTTGGCGTTGAAGTAAAGTACCATATGTGGTAGGTACTGGAGGATATCTAGTCCACAAGTTGTGTTTTAGGTTTAGTAGTGATATTTATATACATGCGCAATAATTATTTCGGTGTAGTTTTATATACAAACTTCAAACTACACTTTACCATCATCACCAAATAAAAATATTACTGGCGTTGTACAAATTGTAGTAGTGAGCAAAAAGAGGAGGATAGGTTTAGTAGTAATATTATTCGGTACCATCACTCAAAAATAAACAAAACATGATATCATCACTACTATTTCAACCTCCAACACCAACATATCTTCATCCGTCTCGTCACTTTTGGCTAAATACTGAAACGGGAAGTAGAATACCAGCCTTCTATATCGAGCGACCAAATGCAAATGTAACAATTCTATTCTCTCACGGAAACGCTGAGGACTTGGGTATGATATATGATTGGTTTAATGATTTAGCACGTGTATTAAAAGTTAATATAATGGCATATGATTATACCGGATATGGTAAAAGTCAGGGTACACCAAATGAACATTCATGTTATGCAGACATTGAGGCGGCATATCGATATCTCCTAACGGTTAGAAGGTTACAACCTGAACAGGTTGTATTGTATGGACGATCGTTGGGATCAGGTCCTAGTTGTTACTTAGCTGCAAAGACTGCAAAGGAAGGTCGAAGTGTGGCAGGTGTTATACTGCAAAGTCCATTGCTTAGTGCATATCGAGTTGCTTTCAATTTTAGATTTACTTGCTTTGGAGATAAATTTCCCAATGTTGATATGGCGCCATATATTCGTTGTCCAGTATTTATAGTTCATGGTACACAGGATGAGGTGAGTGTATTATTTTGTATGTTGTGCCATGAATTTAAATTTTGTGCACATCTTATGCTCATAATATAATTATTAATTGTATACAGGTGGTGCCATTTTGGCATGGTCAAGAGTTATTTTTGGCACTGCAACAAGTATGGCGTTCTAAACCATTCTGGGTAGAAGGCGCTGGACATAACAACATAGAGGCTTTGCTACGGCCAACGGGTGCATTCGTTGATAAATTATTAGAGTTCCTTGATTTGCATGTCAGTGCTAAAAGGGGAAAGGTTAGACCACCGGTAATTGTACCAGAATGTGTACCTGCAGCACTTAGAGAACTCGGATTACCTAATCCCATGATGCGTGTCCAAAATGGAGCCTATAATGACAGAGCGTAACATTATGCTGATGATATTAGTATGGTATATACTTGTATTAGTAGAGTAAACTAGGTGAGTTTATCCACTGTTTTTTTTTACCAGGCATACATATAGATGGATATGTTGATACGTACTCATCAACCTATCGTTTCAACAACAAAGTTAAAACAGCACGGGGACCGGCAAAGAAAACGGCGAGCAAGATGGCTATAATTGTTTATCCGTTCGTGGGATTAATGATTCAAATCCCACACGCACACATCCTCCCTACGTCACTTTCTTCACCTATTCTGCGACTCAATACCAACGACGTTGACATCGGACACATCAGAAGAAGAACTTCTACTTCTCTCTTTTGTTGCATAGAAGCATGATTGCAAATTGTACTCAAGTAATGGACTTTTATGATAATAATGAAATCGTTGATAAATGGACATCGGAGTTATTACAAGATTATAACAGTGAGTATCGACCACGGACTGCGGCACATAAATCACAAATAGCATTTGGTAGAACGACGACACCAAAAGAAGTAACAAACTCGAGAGATCGGGTGCAAATGATGCGCCCTAAAACAACTATGAGTACAGCAACAAAGACTAGAGAATCTCTGATTTCTCCGACAAAGTGTCAACAAGAGCGTAATAACAGTAATAATGAATATTTAAATCGGATATCGGGTAGTCAATCCAAGGTTAGAGGTACACAAATGCTCAACTTCAAGATTGATCTATCCAAAGCACGAGAAAAGAGGGAAAGACAAATTCAATACTCCAAGGAGATTCGATCGGGTGCTAATTCTATACACAGTAGAGAGATAGATTCGGTGACAAGGATTGTAGTTCAAAGTTTTCGAAACCTAATCGACTGTGAACGATGTGCGCTATTCCTCATGGATGAATCGACAAATGAGCTATATTTCAAGCCTGTGGGTGATAGTGATCATAGCCATGCAAGACTGAAAGAGATACGCTTCCCAGCGTCGGCCGGCGTTGCTGGTTGGGTAGCTACAAATAAGATGATGCTCAATATCAAGAATGCATACAAAGATGCTCGTTTCAATTCCGACATTGATAAGAAGACTGGCTTTCGTACTCGAACTATTCTATGCCATCCCGTACTCTCATCTTCTAACCGTTTACTTGGTGTAATTCAAATGGTGAATAAGAAGAAGTCAAAACCTCAACAGCTGAAAGGCAAGGCCAATAAGAAAGGATATCAGTCAAGTTTTGAGCACTTTTCTACTAATGATGAAGAGATTCTTGGTAAATGCTGTGTTGAAGTATCAAAGAGTCTGCAAGAGATATTTGCACATCGAGATCGAAAGCTAAACGAGGCGGCCAAATCTGATAGTGGTCAGAGTAAAGTGGTTGTTGTAGATGAAGAGGGATTGTCACCGCTTCAGAGTCGGATAAGACCATCTGTCATCATCAAACCATCTGGTGGTAGTGCCTCCAAACCGCAGAGTATTGGTGAGGCGAGTGAAGCTGTAAGTGGTGATCAATCTACTACAGAAGATGATAGCACGGCAGGATATATCCCCGAGCCTCCACCTACTAGACGTCGTGATTCTACAAGGCGACGTTCTTCTATTGGCGACCTATCTCAATTTGTCAAACGAAACTCAATCAATAGTGACTTGCCGGAGAGTATACATGATGTCAATTCTGCAACGCACAGTAAAGGGATAGCAGAAGCAGTTCTCAAGTTCAAATATCGAGCAGAGGACTCTGCGAGATTACAAAAGAGAGAGATTGAGAGGCGCATGTCTGATCCGAAGTTCCTATTAGCACAAAACAAGAGAGATCGTATGATGGAGTTTTCTAAACAGAAGAGACATAGTGTGGACGTGACTTGATGTGTGTTGTATGTGTTTGATATTGTCTTGAGTGTTAGTGCTAGAATGTTATATGTTTGCGGCTACAAATAGGCTAAAGAGATTGCTTAGCAAGTTGCTCAGAGGTCAGGATATATTTCAATCTTTATGTAATAAAACACATATAAGCTAAAGTCACAAGCATTCCCCATCATCAATCACTAAACTCAAGCTGTGATTCCAGAACTACGACCACGCCTCTTTCGCTTTGGCTCATCCTCCTCTTCTTCATCATCATCCTCCTCCTTCTTCTTCTTTCCTCCTCTCTTCCTCTTTGGCTTTTCAACTTCCTCCTCCTCCTCGGCCTCCTCTTCATCAGCAGCTGGAGAAGATGGTGGAGAAATCACCTTACGCTTCTTCTTGCGATCGAATTTGGTAAGATCCAAGGTCATGGAATTGGATGCAGATGTTTCAACATCACGGCAGATACCCACTAATGACTCTGAACGCTCAAAGAACATATCCTTCAAGGAAATAACAATACACTGGAAGTCAGAAGAACGCTGCCTGATGTAATTGCACACCTTCAACACGTTGACATTGTCCAAAGCTGCATCAACCTCGTCCATGATAAAGAATGGTGCAGGACGGTACGAATGGATGGCAAATAAGAGAGATAGAGCTGCTACCGTCTTCTCTCCACCACTAAGTTGTTCCATATCACGGAATCGCTTCATGGGAGGCATGGCATTGAATTTCATTCCACCACGGTAGGGTTCATCCGAGTCATCAAGACTAAGGTAAGCATTACCACCAAGGGGATGCTTGCTCGACTTTGTCATATCGGTGTAAATAATCTTCAGAGCGGCATCAATCTGCTTGAAAGCGGTGTTGAACTTGTGAGCCCTAGCCTTTCGGACCTTATTGAAGACCTCGTTAGCCTTGCGACCGTCCTCCTTCGCCTGGTTGAAATCTTCGACGGTCTCCTTTACCTTTTCGGTCATCGTGTCAAACGCATCAGAGGCCTTCATGTTGGGGGCAATACTGTCAATGTCTTGGGTAAGCTTTGAGATTTTACTCTCAAACTTCTTCTTCAATTCATTTTCCTCCTTGGCACTGCGTCTCATCTTGAGATCCTCATCCATAGAAGAGAAGTCAACTTTGCCGGCAGCCTTGCGGTCTTCAGAAACCTTGGCATCGTCGCGTTGGGAGAAGTGCTCTGTATCCTGAGTGCCTTGTGTTCCTGAAAAGGTGCCACCAGACGTTGAACCACGAGTACGACTACTGCGCTTGGAGGACTGACTGTCTTCCATGTCTTCGTCTTCATCCATGGTAGCATCATCAAGCATGGGTAATTCGACTTCGTCTACCCTAGCCTTCTGTAGCGTCTCATGGAGCTTCTGACGAAGGACCATGATATCACTCTCCTCGGCATTCATTGACTTGGAAACCTTGTTGAAATCACCCTCGGCTTCTTTGAGTACGGCACGAGCATCACGTACAACTTCATCCTTCTCCTGTTCGGTTTCAGTTGCCTGCTTTAGCGTTGCTTCAGCGTCGGCTAATTTGGCATTGACTTCAGCAACCTTAGACAAAAGCTCCTCTTCGGTTGCCTCGGCTTCCTCAAGTTGGCTCTCGTGGTTAGACTTTTTCTTCGATGCCTTGGCAAGCTTGCTTTCAAAGTCCTTCTCGTCTTCATACTTCTTCTTGGCAGTCAACTTGGCAAGATGTTCACGTAAATCAGTCCTCTGCTTCACAAAATCCTCCCTTGCCTTGCCAATAGCTTCGTCATAAGCCCTCAAATCACTAATACCTGTCTCCTCCCTGAATGGGGCGAAGTGCTCCTCCTCAATATCACGCACTTCTTGACGATGACTTGTCACCTTATCCTGTGCTTCGGTACAGCCTTCCTCTGCATCAGTTGCCTGTTTATCCAACTTGGCGAAGGTCTTTTTGGAACTCTTCAACAAGGCCACCTGCTCCTTGAGTTTCTTCTTGGTGTATTCAAGGTCAGACTTGGTGTATTGCTCCTTATTCCTCAAGTTGCCAATGGCATTACGCAAATCCTCACTCTTGGCGGTGTGACTTCCACTGCCACGGCCAGCCTCAGTGTCCAAATCTTCACGCTCAACTTCAAGAGCATCCTTCTTGGAACGTAACTCTTCAAGCTTTTGATCAGAGAAACGACCAGCGCGGTTGGTATCATCCTTGGTTACACCACCTGTCATGGTACCAGCCTTACTAATAACGGCACCCTTGATTGTGACTGCCTTGACACGATCATCGACATTGGCACCTCTGTTGCCACGAGAAAAGCAGAGTTCACGTGCAACATCCAATGAATCACAAATCATAGTGTTGCCAACGGCATACAATACAGCACGCTTGTACTCTTCTTCCACACGAATACTATCCGCCGCAAGACGATAACGACCATCGTCTTCGGCCATGCCACGAAGGCGCTCTGTGCTCTCGGGTGAGGGAGTTTGGAGTGAGTCCAATGGGAGGAAGGTTGCAGTACCAATACGCTGATCTCTGAGATACTTGATACAATCAAACGCAGTCTTCTTCGTATCTACAACAATGGCATCCATATCTTTACCACCGGCAACGGTAACTGCCAAGTTGTACCTATTCTGAGTAGGCCTACACAGATCTACCAATCGTCCCTTGACACCGGGGAAGTGGCGCTTGAGTGCCCCAATAGCGTTCAATATACGTTCTTCTTCCTTATCCTTGCGTCGATCATCCTTGGCTTGACGGAGTGTATTCTGGATACTTTCAAGCTGGGCTTCAATAGTCGTACGTTTCGTTTGGTATTCGGAAACAGACTTTTGAAGTGTCGAGAGGGTGGATTCGGATGTTGCTAGTTCGGATTGAGTCTTTTTTAGGCTCTGCAATTGTGGTGAAGTTGAATGATTTGAGTTGTGAGCCAAGTGCAATAGAATTATAATCCCAAACTAATCAATGTGAAAACAAACAACAACGTACCTTCTCCAAAGTGTCCTTCCTAGCAGTCAACTCTTCAACACTCCTCTCAGCATCTTCCTTCCTACTCTGCAGCTCCTTGCGTTCTTCGGAAATCTTGGCAGCCTTGGCACGTGCGCTCTCCAATGCACGGGCTGCACTCTGGACCTTACGACGGGGTACTGCACTTGCAACTGCAGCGGCATCACGAACTTTTTCATACTCCACCTCCTGTTCTTCAGTCATACTTCCCACACCCGTCTCGGATTGCTTGAGCTCATCATACTCCTTTTGTAGCTCAGCCTCCTTCTCTTCATATTCCTCAATCTCTTCCTCAAGTTCAGCCAACTTTTCACCATGGGATGCCTTCTCCTTCTCGATCCTCTCAACGGCCTTGGTATCAGCTTTGACAAGTTTCTTAAGTGCAGAAATAGCCTCGGATGATTCGATCACCGAAGGTTGGAGTTTGTCAACTTCTGCTTCAAGTTTCATGCGCTTCTTATCCTTGGAACTACTTGCACTGCGTGCCTTACTTGCCTCCTTCTTGGCCTCTTTCAAAAGAGACTCCTTCTCAGTAACAATAGCCTGGTGTTCTGTGAGGGATTCTTGTAATTCCGCGAGGGCAGATTCACGTTGCTGCACATCAGAGTGGATATGAAATAGAAGCCATAAGAAGTAATTGGCCTTGAGGGTGGTACGTTGAGACAGAAGTTCATTGAATCTTTCTGCCTCTTCCTGTAATTTATTAGTGAAGAGAGGGGTGGATAATTGTAAAATAAAAATATTAGACACATCATATGCACAAAATAATAAATCCCCAATATGATTTATCTCATATAATACCATCCTCCAATTTATCATATAACCCACAATTAATAACTTACCTTTTCTTCCTTTAATGCCCTCCTCTCAGATTTGTGTTCCTTGGTTTTATTAAAGGCAAATATAGTTGTCTGTTCTGCCTCCTCCTTTGCCTTCAATGCAGCCTCATACTCCTCCTTCAACTCGGCACTACCACTCAAATTTTCAAACATCTCCACCAATTGCTTTGGATTTTTACGTGCCATACTTTCAACATCACCCTGGAATACTAAAAAGTTACGTGCTTTTAATAATACCCCAATAGATGCTAATTTTGTTTCATATTGTTTGAAAGTGACACTCTTGCCATTGATTTGATATTCACCCACACCCTTGGTGGTAATAATACGGCTGAAGATAATAGTTTTACCCGTGGGTAATTTTTTGGATAACCTACTCTTCTTCTTATCATCCTCTTCATCTTCATCATCTGAATTATCATCACCATCTTTTTTAGTTGGTTCAACATATACCAAACTTGCCTTAGCCTTGAGGGTTTCATCCCGCTCCGCCCCCGGTGGACGGAAAATAAGATCCTTCATTTGTGAACTACGTAAATCACGAGATTGTACACCCAGAACGAAGGACATGGCATCCATGAGATTGGATTTACCTGACCCATTAGGACCAATGACACAAGTGAAGTTGAAGAAGGGTCCAATACGTTGTTTACCCGCATAGGATTTGAAGTTCTCGAGTTCTAAATATGTCACTGGCATGGTTATTTGCAATTATTTATAATCAGTTGTGGTGGTGGTGTCTTTTCCCTTACGCCGGTTGATTATATAGTATATGGGTTGGTGTATGAGTTTGTGATTATATCTGAAATTGAATTTTGGAGTGATAAGAAGATACAAAATAAATGAGTACATGATATATTATATGAGATGGATAAACAATAACATTAAAAAGAATCTGTTTCAATATACTTTTACAATCCGCAAGGTATGACCAACTACAATTAAAAGGCAAGGTAACAAATTGACTTAGTTAATCATGCACCAAGGACCACAAGACTCAAGAACATAAGATATGAAACTTTGCTCCGCCGACTACCACCTGCGCCGAAATACTAAATAAAGAAATCCCACCAGCGGCATTAAATATGTAATAAAGGATGAATATCTTTATCCCTGCTACTCACCTAGAATAATATGCGCCACCTAACACAACAATTAGTAAGGTGCACAAGATTTGCCCTTTGTCTCGCCCGAGGGCAATACATATGCCCTGGGACTAAAAGCTGAAGGCTGAAAGGGGTAGGGTTTCTCTATGTAGGTAGTTGTGATATCACATCAACACCCCTTTATATACAAGTAAAACATCATATCTAAGCAACAGTGATAGCATACCACCTCTTGATGGCCAAACATTGTCAAAGAGAGCTACAATTGTAGAGGAAAAATCAATGTGCAATGACTTGCAACATCATAAGTAAAAAAGTAGACCAAATAATACTGTGGTAGTCAATCAATGGAAAGCCTGTAAAGAATTGATTTAGATAGTGTATTGTTGGACTATGAGACGAGCTATTGTATATTGCCAAAGAGAGTTGTCACGGGTTCATGATTCTGATTTCTGATTTGGAAAAAGATAGGATACCGCGGTCCCAAAATGCTGAGAGTCCATTTTCATTGTCAACACCCACAAGTACCATATCAGCTGGTATCAGCGGTTTGTGACGATCTGAGTCCAACAAATATATCTACACGATGCTCAATGATGATCAGGATCGCTTTATTTATTTGTTAATTTAATTTTAATTACAGCGCGGTCAGTTATGATGTGAGTTTAGTTGTTATATCTTCGCCCCTTAAGCTCGAACGAAAGCAACTACCATAATGCGATGACAAGCTGATATTGATACGCCGATCGCCGCAGTACATGATATCATGTATATATAAAAACGGCAAGTGATGAGATAGTTGATATATTGATGTTGCTGTTGATGTTGTACTCATCGCCCTTCTAATATTGCAATCTCACATTATTTTGGTTAGTTGCAACTTAATCTCTCTAGAGAGGTATCGGTGAGTGTTGTGAAGCCAATATATACTGAACTATGTTTTATTCACCGCTTGTTTTTCATATTGCAAATCAAACTGAACCAATCTATTTGGTTGCTCCTTCGATAGGATGTATCCGTTGCTCGTATAAATGGAGTTGGAGGTTAGGTTAATTCGTCGTTATTGGTGAGTGTTAGTTGTGAAGCCTTTACGGTTTAGTTGATGTACCGCTAGTTTATGCAACTACTAACTTGCTCTATCCATTGTTTTGTGCTGAAGTAAAGGATCATACTCGCTCTCAGGCAAACAGTCATTTATTATTTGATGGACCCAATATAAGGCTACAGAAATGCCCGTGAACCCAATAAAGACATAAAACTCAAAAGGACCGACCCATCTGCTCTTTAGCTAAGCCCGTGAAACAAAATGGACCCAAAAATCACAACTATGGCCTTATGCACCACAACTCTTTGTGATAGTATGTCTCACAAACATATATACTTTCAAAGTCAAAACAACAACAACAACAACAACAACAACATACCAAAAAACAACTAATATCAAATCATACAAATGTATCTCTCCTTGCGTACAGCTGCAGCAGTGCTGCTGCCGCTCCTCCTGCATGAAGTGCAGTCCTCAGCTGAAGCTGATGAGCGAATCATTGGACGACGCCTCCGTCGCAACAACAACATGAGTTCTTCTTCTTCTTTGAGTCTCGGAGAAACTGATAAAGTAAGTATATCCCCAAAATATAGTTTGATGGCATGTGTATCAGCAAACACAGGACATGCCTCTTGCGAAATAATCTCTCTAACCTATTTATGTTCATTTGCTAATTCTTCTTTTCATCTCCAACACACAGACTGAATCAGGCAATGAGGAAGACCTCCGTCGTCTTATGGCTATGGAAGGACATGAACATGACGGCATGTTTCATCCCCTCACGTGCAATTCAAACATCTCAATCGATACCTGCCTTGGACCAGATACTGTTCCCTTCTCTACTATTGTTGCTGCAGCAGATCATACCCCCGTTAGTGCCATCTTACAGGGTGTGGCCGTGGCAACTCAGTCCTCCACCTGCTGGGGCGAACTGGCCTCTAATGCGATCAATGGTGATCATGGTGATATCTCTCACACCTGCGAAAATAGCGACTCTCCAGCTTGGTGGATGGTTGACTTTGGCGAGGGCCATGCCGTAGGAGAAGTGGGAATTGTCAACCGCCAAAGCGGATGGAAATATAGAATGGTGGGGGCTGATGTTGAAGTGCTTGCTGATGACATGAGCATCGTGGCAAGCAAGAATGTAGCGGGCGAGCAAGGTGAGTTCCGGCGATGATATGACTCCTTTGACTTTGAGGCAAAACACATTTTGCTGTCTACTGTCGTTGTCTTCTTCTTCTCACATGAAATTATCCGTATCATACTACTTATAGACATTTACTATTTCAATTTTGACGGTGCTACTGGACGTTATCTGCGTATTATCCAACGCTCGAATCTTGAGCCCCTCAACATTGCAGAGGTCAAAGTGTACAAGGCTCCTGCTCTTGCCACTAATCAAACTCCGTACGAGCACAGGTACACCAAGCCCGGCAGTAACCTAACAAGCGACGAGTATGTAACTGGCGAGGCACATATTCCATGTGGGGTCTGTGCCATTGTCGATTATGAGGATGGTAATACGGTGGAAATTCCTCGTGGCATCAACGTAGAGGGTATGCTCTACTTTCCCCCCACTGCAAACGTTGAGCTTCGTACCCCCCACCTCTATGTGCAGGGAAATCTCAAAATCGATGCCCCGAACGACGGTAACAAGATTAAGGTGCACATGATCAATACTGGGCACGAACAGTCCATGATCCCACACGTTGAGAATGCAAACCAGTGTTTGGAAGTGGGTTGCAGCTTTGGTGAAAAAGCTGTAGTCGTTGCTGGTGGTAAGTTGTTATTCTCCTGCTATGCTTTTTCTCCATATTCAAGAATTGTACCTTGGCTTCCTTTACCTTTGTGTCACTTAGGTACCATTGACATCCAAGCCCTTCCTGATCCTTCGTGTCCCACCTGGACATTCCTTGAGGCAGTCCTCGATGAGGGTACTAATCAAGTTCTTCAGGTTGGGTCCAAGGCTGCTGAGTGCTGGGGGCGTCGTCTTGGTGATGAGGTTCTCATCACTGACACTATAACACTTGGGAAGCCTTACGCGAACCTCATTGGCACTATTGCAAGTGCCGATATTGGGGCTGGGACAGTGACGCTCTCCTCCCCGCCCACGACGCACACTGAATCCAATGACTTTGGTGATGATGTTAATGGACATGAGTCCGCAGGATGGATCTCAACGTTGGAGAATGATCCAGACTTTCCAGCGGAGGTGGCATGGTTGAGCCGTTCTGTCACATTCGATGCAGATACGACAATAGGCAATACTGGTGGTCAAGCTTCACACTGTAATAAAGGACAGCGTCGTATTGGTGGGCATTTGATCATTAGCCACACTTCGGTGGAACAGAGGATTGAGGGAGCAGAATTCCTTAACTTTGGCCAAACGGGCTCGCTTGGACGTTATGTAAGTGCAACATTTGCCTTTGTATACTCTGGACAGAAGTGTAATGCCTTTGGTTTGTTGTGTCTCCTAACCCGAACTCTCTTTTTGTTCCCTATGAAACACACAGCCCATTCACTTTCACCATTGTCAAGATGTTTCGGGTTCCATTGTTCGCAAGAATCTTGTGCGTTCTTCTCACCAACGTTGTGTCGTAATTCACCAAAGTAATAATGTAACTATTGAAGGAAATGTTGCCTTTGGTCACAAAGGGCACTGCTTTATGACCGAGGACCGAGTCGAGACTGGCAATATTTTCAGGGGTAATCTCGGTGCAGATGGACAGAAGCTTTCGTGCCAAGAAGATCGTCTTGGCAAAAAGGGAGATAATCAGGCAAGCACCTATTGGATTAGTAACCCGTTGAATCAAATGTAAGTATATGTTTTTCTGTTTTGTTGTGTTCCCTCAGGGATGTTTATTCTGATCTCTACTCTGCCTACTAACGTGCGTGCTTATTGAAGTATTGATAATGTTGCAGCCGGCTCCATCAATGGCTTTTGGATCGATGGTGGAACTGATCCAATAGGAATGTTCTCGGGCAATATTGTGAGTATGTTTTTTCACTATTGTTTCTTTTATATTCACTTCATGATCTCAATGTTCACCATAACATCCCATTTCTTGTTCCAATTAGGCCCACAGCAATCTTCATGAGGGTATCAAGCTATACCAAGGGCATTATAGACCAGAGACTCCTTCGCTATTCGTGAATTCAAAGTCATTCCGCAATTACCAGCAGGGTGTCCGCCTCCATCTCAACAAGAATCTTGTCTTCAAGGGACTTTTACTAGCCGATAATGGGATCGGTGTCTCCAGCTTTGATAACCTTAATGAGATCGAGTTTGAGAATGTGACTGTGATAGGTCTTACGGCCAAGGCAAGAGAGTTATCTTCGTCACTGGATACCCAAATCTCGATGCCACCAAGCATTAGTGGTGTTAAGTTTGCAAGTGATCCAACTCATACACAGCTTAGGCTTCGAAATGTCTCATTCCGTGGGTTTGAACCACATGATTTTGATGGAACGATTGGGTATGACATCCTCGCATTAAGGCTTTGGGCGGCGTTCCCAGGAATGCACGGTGCGGGTGGAACTATCCTCCATGGAAGTAAGTGTTGTGTTTGGTGTACATGAATAGTAATATATGTATTTCATTTTGCCCTACATAATGCCTTCTCTCATTTTCATTACTGTATCTTTTCTTCTTAAGATGATAAACGCTTCTGGAACATGCCTTCTCTTGAGGGTGTGACTATAGACTCCCATGAAAATGGCTTTGACTTTGAAGCTCAACTTCTCAATGATCAACCAGGTGAGTAATATTATCTTGGTTTCAACTTATATGTTCAAGCTTCTAATGACTTCTTTCCTTCGATGGGCACACATGCACTAGAAAAAATGCATGGGTACTTTCAGGACGTAAACGGTACATTTCATGTCAACGGGCCGGGCGTATTCATCCCGCAAGACACGTCTGGGACAGTGCCCAATGCCCCCGAGTTCTCGTTTCTGGCAGATTATCGCTGCAGCAAAGCAAATTCTAGAACCGACTCGTTAGCACTGTTTTGTGCTGGATCTTGTATTCGCAAAGGTAAGTCGCATATAGGCATATATACTGGATAATCACACTGCATTTATCTTGTCATGATTGACCACTCATGGTACTCTTTCTTCTTTTTCGTCATCATGTGAAAGTTTTTGTTCATAGCAATTGCCCGGGAGACCTACTCGTGACAAGTACCTCAACTGGTGAACAGTCAGCCTTCCCTCCAACTCGATTTCAAACCCTAACAGCTGGTTGGGGGTGGAGACATGACGCAACAGTATCTTCAACCAAACTTCATGTAGCTTTCCTCCCCAAGGATGACTACGAGCTTAGCTGCAAGAATTTAAGTGGGGAGATTGTTATCCCCAAGTACATGAAGGTGACGTTTGATGGCCGAACATACCAAATCTTGAACAATAATAATTGTTGTTCAGCAGGCTGGTATAATATGAACTTTGCAAGGCCCCCACCATTATGCTCCCCCTACATAGAGCAACGCTCGTTTGAACTACCCGAGATTCCACTTTACCAACATTTTGAGGCAAATGAATAGCTGAAGTAGATGGCATCAAGCTTAAGGGTCATTGGCTTGGGTACCAAGCATATTTTGGTCCTGTCAATTTTGGAGAGCCAGGCGAATCTCGTGCTGTACTTCTGAAATGGAAATCGCTTTCCGAATATGTTAGTGTAGAAATCAAACTGGAGGATGGCACGTTGATTGGCAGTACTACCGGTAACCATATTGTCGAGCCGTTTAATAAAAATGATGATGGTCTTGCGGAAATCGGTATTCCTCCAGAAGTCAGTGGCCTTCATGAATTAATCTTTACAGGAAAGTCCGCGTTTGTATTGTTTTATCATGTACATATGTGTGTTCAATGTGAAATCTTGGTGATTTGGCTACTTCATTTGTCCCTCCATTGCATTCATTTGTTTGCCCTTGCAACCCACATGTACTAACATATGCTATGTTTACTTCTCCTCGTCTTCATAAACTGTGCAACGGCATCTTCCAGCCCACAGATTCGCTGGAACTCATTATTTTGCCAAGATTATGTCATTTGAGATTCTTCCTCCCCTACCAACAACATCGCCAACAATTACTTCTGCTCCTACAATCTCCCTAAGGCCCACTCGAAACATTGGTGCCCGCCTTGAACGATGGTGGGGAATCGGGGGTACATCTATTTCTGCTCTCACTGGGAACTCACGATACCCTTTCTCTCCTGATGATACCGATATCTTGATGTCTACTCTTGAAGCCCCCACGAATATTGGAGACAGCTATGGTCAACGATTACAAACGCTCATCATGCCACCAGTAACTTGTGACTGGAATTTCTACATTGCATCAGATGACAACAGTGTGCTCTATCTGTCATCAAACGATGACCCGTCCAACAAAGCTCAGGTTGCATCTGTGGGTGATTGGACTAATCCTAAGCAATGGAAGAAGTTTGGATCTCAAAAGGGAACTATTTCTCTTGTAAAGGGGCAGAAGTACTACCTTGAAGCGGTTCACAAGGAAGGAGGAGGCGGTGATAATCTTGCCATCGGATGGGAATGTGTCGAGCATGGTATTGCACTTGGTGTTATTGGTGCAGAATACACGGAACTTCCTATTGTTTGAGAAGTTGCCCTTAAGGGGAATCAAGAAGTAGAAGTAATATTTGTCCAAATATAGGGATACGACGATAGATATGATGAGCCATTTAGTAGTTATCTGAGTAGTTTTATTTCTGTACCACTCTCCTAATGTTACGACCAAGAAGTTCAGTAGCACCACAAAATAGATACTTGGCACAGGTGTCATTGTGTTAGGTGGGTGATTGCTAATTTGGTCCTCAAAGACATTGGCTTGAAGCTTGAGACGATGGCCCTTCGTCCCTATTATGTTTCAAGCCTTCATCGCCTCTTCTTTCCCTTTCCTCTCCGGGTAGCAAAGTATCCGGATAATGTTCCTTCTTTAGCTGATCTGCTTTTGCATAAGCACCCCATTGTTTATAGCATTTAATGGCTGCCTGATACCAATGATTTGATGCATCTGTTTCACATACAGAAGACAAGAACTTTCCGTACATCTAGAGAGTGTATAGACAAGGGTATGGTGAGGTACATGCTTCATGACAAGTACCACGTGCACATATATGATACTGCTTACTTCTGGAAGATGCGCGTTGCAACGATTCATGACGACGAAAGAGAAGAGATAGTAACATATGTTAGAACATAAACTTCCAAGAGCAAGACAAATGAGTAGCTAGATCACCTAGACTCATATCAAAACATCACATATGTACGTGGTAAAACAATACTAACGCGGACTTTCCTGCCGCTAGTCCTTGCTCATGTATGAGACCATGATCACGAGATGATGTAGTAGAGAGTTCGTATGATTCCTTGGCCGCAACTATTTGGTCATCAGAGGCATAGTTCTCAGCCTGGATGAGGTAGAGTTTATTCTCGTAGACGTCTTTGTTACAGTTCTTTACCCATAGCTCCATCTTCTCTAACATCTTCTTCCCCTCAGCCAGCCAATCATTACCTTTACCAGCACGAAAGAGTTGAAAGGAAATTAGACCACGATAATATGTTACGGAGATGAGTTTGATTTTCGGGAGAGCAAAGGTTGGTTGTTCAGATGCAAGATCATAATATTCGTTTGCTTTATAATAGTCGCCCATCCAGAAAGCAGCAATGAATCTGTTTGTTAGGATAGCGTCGATCTCGTTATTCATATTCTTCTGTCTGCAGTCGGCAAGTAGACACTCCTCATTGAGTATTTCGCCCTTGAATACCAAATATGGTTGACTATCTATCCCTGTCAAGGTGTCAACTAATGTGCAATCGGAAATGGCATATTTTAGGCACTGTTGATTATTGAACTTTGCCTGTATAAAGAAGGAAGCAATGTGGCTGAGTGAGACTGACAAGCAAGTAAGGGTTAATATCAAAAGGAAATACTTATTACCATAGTTTGCAATGATGTAGTATGTTTATCTGATATAATACCAAGATGCTCTCCGCCAAAGAAAGAGAACTGTATTGATAGAGTACGTGTATATGCTGCTGAACTAACATCACCTATTTTCATCCCGCAATGATAAGCTTGGTCAAGAGCAGAAGCTATTTCTCGATGTGGCTTAAACCAGAACAAGAGGAAGCCATTGAGAATCGCTGTATCAAAGAATATGTTAGATGTTGATGAAAAAGAAACACTTAACATGTCCAGTTTCAGACTTACTCGGCGTGAATGAATACTATTCAAAGGGTATGGAGGGAGATTAATAGTTGTCAGTAGTGAGAGGATGGAAGAGTAAACCATCAAAATAGATATGCATAGCTCTTGTCTGACTCTCAAACTTCTTACCTGTGGGTCAAGAATCTGTTGTGCAATGTCAGCCATACGTTGAGCTTCCTGAAAGTTATCCTCTAAGTGTATCAAGAAGAAACCAAATACCACAAACGCAGTTGCGGACTCTTTAACCACTCCATTGGATAGAGAGTATTGGACCATGGCACATGCAATCAAAGGAAGGTTAGGAGACGACTGTCGGTAACAGGCACCAGTTATGATATTGAATATATTGAATATGCTTCTCTTTCTTGCATTGACGGATGATGAAGTTTGTTTCAATATTGACTCGGATGTATACTGAGAAGTAATCTGACGGGTTTCTCTTATGGTTTTGAATACACAAGTCGGCGTGGCAATTGCTGGTAGATCAATCTTGAGCTGACGAAGCACATCAATACCGCGTGCAATCGCGTCGGAGTAACCAAGCTCTCCGCTGCCTCGAAGGGATCGTAGTAACAGATCTTGAGCAAATAATCCAGCTTCGAATGAGACATTGTCAATGGTTGCATTTGTATACAGCTTTACTTCATCAAAACTTCCAAGAGCATACAAACAGTAAGCAGCACCTTCGTGTAGCTCTCGACACAATTCATGTGTTGAATCTTTTGACCAAAGACTATCCGATATGAATTCTATACCAATCTTGTAATTAAAAAGTGCAGTTTGAAAGTTAGAGTGATCCTTCGCGTTCTTACCAGCGACAAGATTCCAGCCTGCATATTTTGTTCTACTCGTTTCCTCGGCAATAAAGGATGGTCCAGCGGCATTGATTTGATCCACAGCTAAGCGCATGAGTGTTGAAGGCTTGATACCATACTCTCTCAGGCTGCTATCATCACTAAGATAGAGATTATCTAACCCCTCATTCATAACAAATGACTTTTGTACAGCCAAATCAAGACTAGTCAACGAAGCCAAGTAGTGTGATATATCATGATGGAGTTGCCGCCGATCGTCGAGAGGGATGTTCTCATATACGCTCTGTTGTATTAAATCATGAGTAAATGTAATTTGTGTATTAGACATCTCAATAACTCCCCTGCCCACAAGATCTGCTAGCCGTGACTTTGAGGTGCCTAGGATAATCTCCTCGTTGATACTATGCTGATGCACTTCATCCAGCTTTTTCTCCTCTTCAACCATCTGCTCAGTTTGTTGCGAGCCCCACTCTGAGCTACTGTCAAGCATCTTGAAAATACATAACTCTGATGATATCCCAAAGCATGACAGTATCCGCAAACTTCGCAGTACTGTTTCCTCGAGTTGTGATAGGTTTGAAACAATCAAACTTGCAACATCATCCCCAATCTGGAGGGTTGATATCTTATTCACATCCCAATCGAATCGATGTTTCATTGGACTGTAGGCGATTGCCGAATCATGAAGTAGTGCACTTAGGAACTGAATAACGAATAGTGCATGACCACTCGTCTTCTTGTGCACAATATCTGCTAATTCATATACCAATCGTCGAGGTAATCTCAATTCCGACATGATCATATCAGCAACATCGTCTCTTGTCAGACTAGGTAACTTAATCTCTGTCAAATCAACCGTATCACTCTTTTGGATTTTGTCTAATTGCTTTGTAAACGGATGGGTCTCTGTTATCTCATCGTCTCGATATATTCCAACACAAAGAAGAGGTGCTTGGATACCAACCAAAACTTCACATAACAAACTCAATGTTGCGCCATCACACCACTGCAAGTCATCGAGGCAGAACATTACATTCCGATCCAACCGAACAATCGATCCAATGAATGCTGAGAGGAGATAGACTAGTTGCCAATGAGACATGATGTTTGCTTCAGTACTACGTGTCGTTGAAGTATTGATATCAGGTATCAATAACTGTAAACTTGGTACAAATGCAGGCATACTTGAATGATCCAATGCATTGCGTATAGCGGATGTAGCTCGTTCCGAATAAATTCTGTCTGATTCATTACTTCCATTCTTCATTGATATTAGATTAATAATCAAGGTATCAAATAGAGAAGATAAAATCTCTTGAGATTCTCTCTGGAGAGAGAATTTGATCCGAAGAACCAACCATCCTGTATTCTCCAAATAGTCCCCCACAAACTTTACAAACTTAGACTTGCCGCTTCCAGCTGAGCCTGATACGAATACTACATCTACATTCATGTTTACATCACTTTGAGATACTGCTGTACCATCGCCCCCCTTTTCAGACTTCACTGCCTTTTCTTGTTCATTTTGCTTCAAATAACAAACGGCTCTTGCATAGATTTGTGCAGCCTGTTCAGGTGTATCAAATGTCCCAAGAGTTTTTAGGGTTTTGCCTATTGTTACTCTCGCCTCCCATCGTTTCTTATTCTTTTTAACACCCTTGTAGCCACTATTAGAATTAGATGTAATCAACTCTTGCTGCTCAGGAATGTTACTTAGATCCAACCCACCATATATGTGATCATTAAGTGTAATCGACTCACGAAGCCACTTTGCACTATCTTCTAATCCAATTGCTTCATCTTCAATTCCAATAGGTTCTAATAACTCATCATTATCTCCGCTCCCTTTATTACGACTTTCTAATCCACCAATCCCATATCTGACATGAAATGCTTTTATTGATATATGAGTCGATATTTTCAATATAGTTGTTAATTCCTCAACTCGTCCATAATACCCTTGCCCAATCTTAAACTTATCTGTCGTTGTTACATAAAAGTGTTGGGATTGATTGTATAAGTATAACTCAGGACTATTGACCATTAATTCTAACTCTTCGATAATATCTTCCAAGGAGATACTATCCGTGCTACCAACCATATCAGAAAGCAGTCTACAGATTGATATCTGATATTTCCCTGATTCAACTGTCATATAGCGAAAGTGAAGAAAGGAGTGAGAGATACATAATATATAAAGGGAAGTATTTACAAAACTGAAAAGATCTCTCTTTCTAACCGCTTCTCACGCATCATACTAACCTAATGCAGAGAATATTGTATTGGTTTGACTTCTTCTCATTTTTGCATTCCGTGATAATAAATCCTTGTCGCCTTCTCCGCCCTCATCAACATTGATATTATTGCTATTCTCAACTACTACTAAAGAATCACCACCATAGGCTATATCAGAGCCGTCAATATAACCTACATTATTTTCATTATCACTGATCTTGTTACTAGAAAAGATGGTGTGTATTATATGTCCAATATTTTTTATAATGTCAATGTAGGATAATTTATTCTCGAGATTAGCAACATCATTATCATTTGCTATTGGCACTTCTTCTATTGATGACGGGTTGGTGCTGTTGGCAGTAGCTCTAGATAAAGGAGGATCATATTCGACATTAAGTAGAATCAACTTTCCTACTTTATTGATATCATCATCATCTGCTTGCACCTTTGGTAGCTTAAATTTGATTTGGAAGTTGTTAATGTTGAGAAACTGATTTTTATTGTTGTCTTCATTATTGATAGTATCGATGGCTTGATCCTCCGACGTATCGGTGACGGTAGTTGCCGTCTTTGTATTATTAAAATCAATGGAGTGGATGGCCTTTGCAACGAGTAATGATAGTTTTGCCCCGTTTAAACTCTTTCTTTCAGTGTCTAGTACTATTGAATGATGTTGTTGTATTGCAGTGAATGACTCATGGTCAAATAGAAATGTTAGACTACGTAAATAGTTTGACGCTAGTAATTCAGTTAGGGAGAGCTTCGTGATACTGCTATCGGTGGCAGTGGCCTCCTCGTCCATCGTTAGAGCTGTAAATAACTCATTCCTCCCTAACAACATTCAACATCATTTGAGGTTTTCTGGCTGAAACTGGCACTCAAGTCACAAGTCGTTTGAGATGCTAACACATTCCCAAGTCCTTATCTATACATAAGATGGCTTTGACAGGCACTGGCAGGAAATTAGAGCACAACAAGGTAGTTGTGGACACCCAAACATACGAATCGAGTGGCTCGGTTTCCCTCAAAAATTTTGGATTCTCTTGTCTTTCATGTGTGTACGTAGCCGTCTTGTTGTAACTCCACCATGAGTGTGCATATGCTAAAGTACACATTCCAAACCGAACCCCGCGCTGGCGGGTGCAGTTTACCCTGTGCTATGTGTTAGGAAGTAGTGATTCGGCTACCATGTCTGAAACTGAAGATAGGGCAGTATGTTTACTATTACAGTGGCAGCAGGAAAGGATACACATACCGAATATGAGACATGCCGTAGCCGTAAAGCAATGGTTAATATATTAGTATCATACATATACTTCTTAGCTTATTCTAGTTTCTAAGTTCACTGCTTCTTCTCTTATTCTAGTTCACTACTTCTACTCTCTTCTTATCACTCCAGAATAGTGTTAGTAAGAACCACTAATTCTCGAACTCTAAATCTCATTAGGGTTGATACCAAACTTATATCGGCACCAACAATTAATCGTTACATTAGATGATTGTTATCTACTCGATATTTACATTCTTCGAATCCTTATGAATGGCTATACTAATCGCCTCCATAGCTATGTGTATTGGTTTTGGGTATGTTGTAATGTTTCTATGCTCTTTTTTGTGCATATGTTTTTGTTTAATCATACGTGCTCATTGCAATCAAATATACATTGAGTTGGGCAATAATTCTATAATACAATCTTCTAGTACCCCGATAGTACTACTCCAACCACTCTTGTCATCATTCATAGTAGGATGTTGCAATATAACAGATTGTGCATATCATATGTTCATTTTGTACTATCAATCAATATTGTATCCAATCTATCCCTACACGGCCAAACCTACTAAATATGTAGTTCAATTCATTGATATATACCTCAGTCGATTTGTTGTATGTTATTTGTTGTTCTACACCAGTGTTGTTCCGTGTAGAGTTGTTCTTCTACCACCACAATTTTTCGAAAAATGAGAGAGGTAGCCATGTCATCGATGCGGCTCTATCTCGAGTATAAGATGTATGATACGATCATTTGGTGCTTATTTAATAAATATCTGTTAAGGGATATCGCGTAGTTGAGTATTATATATTGCATTGGCTTCACAAATGGAGCCGGCTGCTCGGTGCATCATATCATATTATCATCATCTCTCATTTTTTTTTCATCGGCTGATGTTAGCATCGGCATCTTAGTAACTACGCTAGTGGTAGTATTGATAATTGCAAAAATTATGGAAGGATATGTTCCTTATTGTGATCCTGTATTGAAATACCACCGGTCATTGTAGTTGTGGTGATAGAAGCTAGTAGTAGGGCCCATCGTTGTGAAAGATCCTTGTGTGATGTGTATGTGAAAATGAGCTCTTCAACTTTGAAAGGTGACTGCATAGAGCCTTTACGATCTTTACCTTTGTGTACACAATGCATTTTTTCGTTCTATCGCCAAAAACCACGTTTATTCTTAAATGCGCCGAAGGACAATTAAAAGTTGTTAGAGTTACCACTACTGGTAGTAGGGTAAACTGACCTTACCTATACATGAGATGGCTTTGACAAGCACTGGCAGGAAAATAGAGCACAAGGTAGTTACTGGCTCTTTAGGTGAGATGATTAAGATTTTCTTATTCTTGGTTTGATGGGCATCAATGTGGATGTTATTGCATACAGATGTGTGGAGGAGTTGTACTTATGTTCCAACATTGTCAAAAATATCTGTATGGATGCATACAACAATGCCAGAGTGAAGGACATTGGAATAACACACCACAAACACCCAATCTGACATCATATGTGGCTAGGATGGGGGCGAGGTCGAGATTTTCTGGGCGCATCAATGTGAACGTGGTGGCACAGCGAGGTGTGTTGGAGGTGTACATATGTTCGTGAATGGTTCAAATCATCCGTATGGATGCATACAACAATGCCAGAGTGAAGGACATTGGAATAACACACCACAAACACCCAATCTGACATCATATGTGGCTAGGATGGGGGCGAGGTCGAGATTTTCTGGGCGCATCAATGTGAACGTGGTGGCACAGCGAGGTGTGTTGGAGGTGTACATATGTTTGTGAATGGTTCAAATCATCTGTATGGATGCATACAACAATGCCAGAGTGAAGGACTTTGGAATAACACACCACAAACACCTAATTTGACGTCATATGTGGCTAGGATGGGGGCGAGGTGATCGAGATTTTCTGGGCGCATCAATGTGAACGTGGTGGCAAAGCGAGGTGTGTTGGAGGTGTACATATGTTCGTGAATGGTTCAAATCATCCGTATGGATGCATACAACAATGCCAGAGTGAAGGACATTGGAATAACACACCACAAACACCCAATCTGACGTCATATGTGGCTAGGAGATTTTAATTTTCTGGGCGCATCAATGTGAACGTGGTGGCACAGTGAGGTGTGTTGGAGGTGTAAATATGTTTGTGAATGGTTCAAATCATCCGTATGGATGCATACAACAATGCCAGAGTGAAGGACATTGGAATAACACACCACAAACACCCAATCTGACGTCACATGTGGCTAGGATGGGGGCGAGGTCGAGATTTTCTGGGCGCATCAATGTGAACGTGGTGGCACAGCGAGGTGTGTTGGAGGTGTAAATATGTTTGTGAATGGCACAAATCATCCGTATGGATGCATACAACAATGCCAGAGTGAAGGACATTGGAATAACACACCACAAACAGCCAATCTGACGTCATATATGTGGCTAGGATCATGGGGGCGAGGTCGAGATTTTCTGGGCGCATCAATGTGAACGTGGTGGCACAGCGAGGTGTGTTGGAGGTGTACATATGTTTGTGAATGGTTCAAATCATCCGTATGGATGCATACAACAATGCCAGAGTAAAGGACATTGGAATAACACACCACAAACACCCAATCTGACATCATATGTGGCTAGGATGGGGGCGAGGTGATCGAGATTTTCTGGGCGCATCAATGTGAACGTGGTGGCACAGTGAGGTGTGTTGGAGGTGTAAATATGTTTGTGAATGGTTCAAATCATCCGTATGGATGCATACAACAATGCCAGAGTAAAGGACATTGGAATAACACACCACAAACACCCAATCTGATGTCACATGTGGCTAGGATGGGGGCGAGGTCGAGATTTTCTGGGTGCATCAATGTGAACGTGGTGGCACAGCGAGGTGTGTTGGAGGTGTACATATGTTTGAGAATGGTTCAAATCATCCGTATGGATGTATTCAACAATGCCAGAGTGAAGGACATTGGAATAACACACCACAAACACCTAATCTGACGTCACATGTGGCTAGGATGGGGGAGAGGTCGAGATTTTCTGGGCGCAGCCATCAATGTGAACGTGGTGGCACAGTGAGGTGTGTTGGAGGTGTAAATATGTTTGTGAATGGTTCAAATCATCCGTATGGATGCATACAACAATGCCAGAGTGAAGGACATTGGAATAACACACCACAAACAGCCAATCTGACGTCAATCATATGTGGCTAGGATGGGGGCGAGGTCGAGATTTTCTGGGCGCAGCCATCAATGTGAACGTGGTGGCACAGCGAGGTGTGTTGGAGGTGTAAATATGTTTGTGAATGGTTCAAATCATCCGTATGGATGCATACAACAATGCCAGAGTGAAGGACATTGGAATAACACACCACAAACACCTAATTTGACGTCATATGTGGCTAGGATGGGGGCGAGGTCGAGATTTTCTGGGCGCATCAATGTGAACGTGGTGGCACAGTGAGGTGTGTTGGAGGTGTAAATATGTTTGTGAATGGTTCAAATCATCCGTATGGATGCATACAACAATGCCAGAGTGAAGGACATTGGAATAACACACCACAAACAGCCAATCTGACGTCACATGTGGCTAGGATGGGGGCGAGGTCGAGATTTTCTGGGCGCATCAATGTGAACGTGGTGGCACAGTGAGGTGTGTTGGAGGTGTAAATATGTTTGTGAATGGTTCAAATCATCCGTATGGATGCATACAACAATGCCAGAGTGAAGGACATTGGAATAACACACCACAAACACCTAATCTGACGTCATATGTGGCTAGGATGGGGGCGAGGTCGAGATTTTCTGGGCGCATCAATGTGAACGTGGTGGCACAGCGAGGTGTGTTGGAGGTGTAAATATGTTTGTGAATGGTTCAAATCATCCGTATGGATGCATACAACAATGCCAGAGTGAAGGACATTGGAATAACACACCACAAACACCCAATCTGACGTCATATGTGGCTAGGATCATGGGGGCGAGGTTGAGATTTTCTGGGCGCATCAATGTGAACGTGGTGGCACAGCGAGGTGTGTTGGAGGTGTAAATATGTTTGAGAATGGTTCAAATCATCCGTATGGATGCATACAACAATGCCAGAGTGAAGGACATTGGAATAACACACCACAAACACCCAATCTGACGTCATATGTGGCTAGGATGGGGGCGAGGTCGAGATTTTCTGGGCGCAGCCATCAATGTGAACGTGGTGGCACAGTGAGGTGTGTTGGAGGTGTAAATATGTTTGTGAATGGTTCAAATCATCCGTATGGATGCATACAACAATGCCAGAGTGAAGGACATTGGAATAACACACCACAAACACCCAATCTGACATCAATCATATGTGGCTAGGATGGGGGCGAGGTCGAGATTTTCTGGGCGCAGCCATCAATGTGAACGTGGTGGCACAGCGAGGTGTGTTGGAGGTGTAAATATGTTCGTGAATGGTTCAAATCATCTGTATGGATGCATACAACAATGCCAGAGTGAAGGACATTGGAATAACACACCACAAACAGCCAATCTGACGTCATATGTGGCTAGGATCATGGGGGCGAGGTTGAGATTTTCTGGGCGCATCAATATGGATATTGCCAGCTCTTGGAGTTAGAAAAACCTTCTGGGGCTATCTATCACTTTGATTTGGTACCATCAGTTGATTTTATAGTAGTACTTTACAAGATGGTTGACTTCATTTTCATTTCTCAGGTGTTTACTTGCTTTATGATGTTTTGTCAAGCAATTCTTGATTTTTTTCTCATGTCATTTTTGCATTGAATTCCTTTATGGTGGCTATATTTGTTATCAAACATAGCTAGATGACATCATATAGATCATTGTAGAGGGTTCATTTATTGAGAAATGTTGTTTATTGAAGGTGCTACCTTAGATTTACTACCAATTAAGTTATTAAAAAAAGTTGTGGTAGGAAGTTTTTATCGGAGGGATTTTTTTGGAGAAAGGAACGTTTCGGGATTCTCTCGTAGTCAGATATGAAATTGTACCCTTATCTGTTAACAATGTAAGGGACTGTTCCCCGTGGATTTGAAATTTGATGACCGTAAAAGATCTCATTTTTCGAGCTCAACAAAAAACTCATCATAAAAAAATCATCTTCACCTCCGTGCGTCATATACTCAATAATATCAATATATATATATACACAACCATGAAGCTCGCTATTGCATCTGCTCTCATCCTTGCCCTTGCTGGTAATACTTCTGCCTTTTCTGCGGCACCCGTTAATGGCCGATCATCTGCATTACATGCAACTGCAACCGAGACATATACTTTTACCAAGAGTGAAGAAATCTTTGCTGAGGCAAAGGAGGTAAGGTTATTTGTATTGGGAGGTATTTGTAAATGATTATTCAATAAGAGGAAGAATTGCTATGTTGATGCGATAATACTACGGCGGCTATATTGGAAATTGAATGCGTAGATTATGCATATCATATGTGCATATCTCTAAGAAAGAACAAATTAGTTGCAACTTGATACGAACAAACAATATTGCAACATCATATATCGAGACAGCATGATATGCATCTGAATTAGATAGATTGTATAGAAAAAGTGCTACAATTGTGTTTGAGTGAAAGAAACAACAATATTTATACATATAATCTATCTATAATATCTAACATATCTTTTATCTTTCTTTTTTCACACAGCTTATGCCAGGTGGAGTATCCTCACCAGTACGTGCCTTCAAGTCTGTTGGCGGAAACCCAGTCGTATTTGACCATGTAAAGGGAGCCTACGCATATGATGTTGACGGTAACAAATACATTGATTATGTAGGAACTTGGGGACCTGCTATTCTTGGACATGCCGATGACGATGTTTTGGATGCTGTTAAGAAGACCATGGATAAGGGAACTTCCTTCGGTGCTCCATGTCCTCTTGAGAATGATCTTGCCAAGGCTGTTATTGATGCCGTTCCATCCGTTGAGATGGTCCGTTTCACCAACTCAGGTACCGAGGCATGTATGGGTATGATTCGTCTATGCCGTGCATACACTGGACGTGAAAAAGTTATTAAGTTTGAGGGGTGTTACCATGGGCATGCTGATTCATTCTTAGTTCAGGCTGGATCAGGAGTTGCCACCTTAGGTCTTCCTGATAGTCCAGGTGTTCCCGCTAGTGCCACTAAGGCCACATTATGTGCAGAGTACAACAATTTGGATGAGGTCAAGAAAATCTTTGAGGAGAATAAGGATGAGATTGCCGCTGTTATCTTAGAACCCGTTGTTGGTAACTCAGGATTCATCAAACCCGATAAGGAATTCCTACAGGGTATCCGTGATTTATGTACCGAGAATGGAGCTGTCTGTGTCTTTGATGAGGTTATGACTGGATTCCGTGTTTCATACGGTGGTGCTCAGAAATACTTTGGAGTTACACCAGATTTGACAACTATGGGTAAGGTTATTGGAGGAGGTTTACCAGTTGGCGCATACGGTGGAAAGAAGGAAATTATGGAAATGGTGGCTCCCGCTGGTCCTATGTACCAAGCTGGTACTCTTTCAGGTAACCCCCTTGCCATGACTGCTGGAATTGAAACCATGAAGAAGTTACGAGAGGAAGGTGTATACGAAGAATTGGAGAGAAAGTCCAAGAAGCTAGTTGATGGTATTGTTGCTACCGCCGAGAAGCACGGACTTCCAATCTCTGGAGATTATGCCGGTGGTATGTTCGGTTGGTATTTCGTTGAGGGCCCTGTTAAGAACTTTGCCGCAGCTGCCAAGTCAGATGCTGAGAAATTCGGCAAGTGGCACCGTGGTATGTTGGAGAGAGGTGTTTACTTGGCTCCTTCATTATATGAGGCTGGTTTCATGAGTATGGCACACACTGACGAAGATATTGACAGGACAATCGCCATTGCCGACGAAGTTATGAGCACACTGTAAGGAGTTATTAGTAGTAGTTCATATGTGTCCAAGGTTGTTAATAATAGAGTAATGGATTAATAAGTGAATTAAAAACTTATGTTGTTAATATCAAACCTTTCACTGCTATCTTAATCTCTTGTTAGCAGCTTTCCATTGTCGCTCAAACTGCTTCTTCTTGTTCTTCACCATAATGTTGGCCTCCTTATCTCTATCATACTGATGAGCCACTCGACTTGTCGTACCATCCCAATTCAGAACAAGTTCTCGTTTGGAATCATATAGTCCCCATTCTGTTAATGGCTTTGTTCTCATGGCACCCAAGTTGTTTATAATCCCCTTTCCTTGCTCATGCACAATTATCTTCGATATACCTTCTGTATTGAGTGACTTTTCTAGTTTTCCCGAGTAGTACAAATAGTTATGAAAGCCTTGGTCACATCCTTTTTGCTTGCAGAGTGTTGTATCATACTCGGCTACCATGGCACGAAGGTATGTCTCTATTGCATCCTGATTCCCAATCGTTGATCCAGAGCATATTACAGGTTTATCATAGAATGGCTTTACATTCTTTTCACCATATGCAGTATTTAGCCATCTGCGGTTGTAATTTGACGTGCCAATTCTTACAGCATCTGCATTTTCACCAAACAAATGCAGCTCACCAGATACCTTTCCTCTATTCTCCAACTCTTTAAATGGATGCAGTTGAAACCATACATCTCGTGCATCAATCAACATTAACCAACTCTCCTTGTTGTATTGTAAACTCCACATCCAGTACAATTCATACCGTGCCGTGGCAACTGGACGAGGTTCTCTAGGATCAGATATTGGGTTACCATTTACATCACCAAAGGCATTATCCATCTTACAATGATTAACACCTTCGCCAGACCCAGAAGCTGTCTCACCTGACTGTTTGAAACATGACCAATTCACTTCATATGCAATAATATTAACAGTATCAGTCTGTGAATTGTTAGAATGTGATTGTAAATACTCCTTCACACCAGGCTTTAACTTTGCTTCGTTGGATATTGATATTACCAAATCTCCAGTATATCCTGTATTAAGTAATGATTCGACAAATGCCAAATATATTGATAGATCGTAACCTTCGGCGAATATTAGTATTGCATCTTGATTTGGTCGATGTGTACCAAAGGCTGGTTTAAGTAGGATGGTTGTATCTGACCCAGCTTTTTCAGATGGAGATGGCCATTGAATCGATCCTTTTGGCGGTCGTATTGCCTTGTTGTTGTTGTTGTTGTTATCTTCTATTCTTTCTTCTTCAGTATCTTCACCTCCTAATGCATGATCTACACGATCATTCACTTCAATATGATGTTCCATCATTTCATTATATTGACGTTTCATATCATTATATTCCTTGTCATCAATTATTGCCAACTCTTTTTTTCTATCTTCCATTTGTTTCTCCCACTCCTTTTCATTACCTTTAGAGTTTGGATATGGTAATATATCCTCACCCAAGTATCGTGTTGATATTTTCACACCTAATATACTATCATTTGGATTAACTTTATGTTGTTTCTTTTCAGCATTTTGTTTATCTAATAATTGCTTTAGTTGTTGTTTTAACTTCTTTTCAGAATCAACAAACTTTGATGGTTGAGCTAGCATTTGTTGTGTTGCATCTGCTATTGATTGACTATTGACATCTCTTGATGTTGCACTTTGTCTATTACTATTATTACTACTACTGCTACGCATGCCCTTACTAGTACTACTCCGTGATACCTTTAACTTATCCAATAATGGCTGTGGCATATGTGCTGCTCTTATATGCCATGCATTTTTATATCTCCAATGGGCATGTCTACCTTTCGCTGTTAGTACTACCAATAATGCAAAACCGACAAAACTTAATATAACTAACTTTAATGCAACGGGAACATCTGGCAAACATAATTCATGTAAACAATCACTGGATATATTAGAAGATATTATATTTTTGGATGAGCCTCTTTTGCTGCTTGTTTTTTGCTTGGCACTGCCGCCGTCATCATCATTGGATGCACCGCCGCTTATCCACACATCTCCCGTCTTATTGTTGATTGTTCTTTTCCTTTGCATTGTGTTTCAATTGCGTTATGTTGTCCTCGGTACCTATGGTATGCCTCCCTAAGTAATTATAATTTGGTACACTCTCATAGTAAGGCTCTTTCGATTTGGGAATACCAATCTATGTATCAGCCTTAACCACAAAGTAGCCAACTTGTTGGATAATCGTGTCAAACAAACGGCACGGCTTGCCTAAGACGACGAGATTGCAATATATTGCAATGGAGTGGGCGTAGAAAAGCGTATTAATTAGGATAATAATTTAGTAGTAGTGGCGGAATATCATTATTGAGGGCGGCGGCGATTTAATACAATACAACAAACTTTTTTGGGTGCACCTAAACCTTCACTTCAAATTAGTAACTGGTATATATACCTACGTAGTTACATATATCAAGTAATACGTCCATCATATTTGCAATCGATTTTTACTACCGAAGATAGTTTTCACTGCGAGAAGATAGGTTGTAGAGATTTTGTATACAAGTTGCAACAGCAAACAAACAGCGACTTTCCAAGACCACTGATACAAACCTTTTGGTATTTATTGTATAGGTATTATAATCTTATTGGGGAGCGAGATACGCCTGCAATCGGATTAATATATTGGATAGTTAGTTGATAATTTGATAGTACTATAAAAACCTAAACAATACAAACAATATTATGGAGTACACAATAGAAGAACCATTTGGCAGTCCATCAATTAACAATAAGAATAATATTGGTACAAATGGTACGGGTATACCGTATAATCCACAGCCAGCATCACATGCACACACTACATTTAATGAATTATCAGGACGATCACAAACATTTGGATATACACCCACACGACCATTAGATTTTCCAACACCACATGTTAGACGAGGTGTACGAGTGAAAGTATTAGCATTCCATCCAGCCACTGGTGAACGTAAATTAATTGGTGTTATTCACCGTGCAGAGTTTTTACCCGGCGGTGCTCCACCTCCACCGACATCACCACGAATTTCTGGTGTTAGCAGTCCAAGAGGCGAATTGGGTTCACCAACTGGTAGTGTTGGAGTGTCATCACCTCATCAACATCAACAGCAACATCTTTCACCACGATCACCGGGAGTACCCCCACCTCCACCACAAATGCAATCACCACCAATGGTTGGATTAGAATTAGACCCATCATCCTATGTTGCCTATTGGCCACAACGTCGATTGCAAGATGCAATCTATGGATGTGTTATTGCATGTACAGTATTAACACGACATATCGGGGAGGCAGCAGATGATGCAGCCAGAGCGGCGGGATATGAACCAGGACATCCACTTGCCCCGGTGGTTTGGGAAATTACTAACGAACATGTTGCAATTAAGCAAGTTGAATGGAGAAGAGTTCATGCCATGAGGGGACGGTTGTTAGAAGATCCCATAAAAGAAATTGCAGCTATGCAATTGATTGGAAACCATCACCCGAATGTATTGGGTAGCATGGAAGTATTACAAGATCATGAACACTTATATAGTGTCATGCCCTTTTGTCGAGGCGGGGATTTGTTTGGCGTGGTATTGGAAGTAGCAGAGAAACGTCAATTAAATGAAGCAGTTGAAGGAGCAGGAGGTATGTCAGAGCCAGTGGCTCGATACTGGTTCCGTCAGTTGTTATTTGGATTGCATTATTTACAATCCAAGGGTATATGTCATCGTGATTTAAGTCTGGAGAATATTTTGGTAGATGTCAATCATTGTTTAATTATTGATATGGGTATGTGTTTGAGAGTGCCATATCACTCTCCAGGAGATAATGAGGGAAGAGCAACAGATGTAGATCATGGTACTGATAGAAGATTGATTGTGCCAATGGGAACTTGTGGAAAGAAGAATTACATGAGTCCAGAGATTTATGCAAATAAGGATAATTTTGATGGCTTTGCAGTCGATTTATGGTCAGCGGTGAGTGATCTTGATTGCGCTTGTTTGTCTCTAGAATGTATCTTTATTGATCTCACCCCTTCATATAATTCATTCACTCTCTACAGGGGGTCATACTGTACATTATGGTTACTGGATTTCCTCCCTATGATATGCCGACTAGAGAAGATGAACGATTTGACATCATTTGTCATGGCGACTTGATGCGTCAGCTACAAGCTTGGGATAGTAAGTGTATACTGTATAATGTTTTCACAATGTTTTGATGCCGCCTCGAAGCTAACATACTTCTTCTTTCATCATTACCCTTCTCTTACAGTTCATCTCTCCGAAGAGGCAGGAGATCTACTGCAATGGATGCTTGCACCAAATCCAGCTGATAGGCCTTCATTATCGCAAGTTATGATGCATGAATGGGTAGTGAGAGGAGAGATACATCCTCCCAATAGTTTCTAAAGACGAGGAGGCAAGTAGATGGATGTCATTAATATCTATTACTATGTCAATAATATCTATTACTGCTAGCTCCCAATGTTGTTCAATTATTTGCCAAGATGGGAAATCCTCAACAGTTAGGAAATCTTCTGAGAAGTTGAAGTATTCTAGATATGTTATATGTTTTGTAAAACTAAAACAAAGTAGACTTAGTTACGGTAACCTTGAGTATATGAATTGAACAAAACTTATATTGAAAAGTCAATCACTCTTAGCTCTTTTTTTCTTCCATTTCGAGTATCAACGACAATTGGCTTGGAAGGTTTGAATGCATTACCAAACATCTCTCGTGCATGAGTTGAAAATGATAATTCATCACCACCACGATCATCTAGGAAACCAATAATGATTCTTGTATGTTTGCAAACTTGAGATAACTCATGAAAAGTGTATACTAATGCTTCATGTGTGTCATGATTATATACTACATCAGATGCAACAATCATTAGCTGCTGCTCACTTTTGTTATCCGATACTAATGATAGCCTCTGTTGAATCATATGTTGTACTACCTTGATATCATAATCAAGGCGAGCTACTTCTATAGGAAGCTGGCCGATTTCAGTTTTGTTAAGAGTGACATTTCTTTGCAGCCACTCTTCATCGTGGTCAGTTAATATGACAGGAACGTCTTGGCTTGATACTGACAGTGCATGTGCTAGACCCATACCCAACACGCCGCAGCCTGCTCCCAATTCAACTATCAACGATGCATCACAGATATTAGAAGATATGATATGTTCACACATCAGTACTGCTGTCGGCCATACAAATCTACCCACGTTGTGCTCTGTTTCTTCCTCTCTGTATTACAATTGACAATGAATGATTAGGCAGGTAAGTAGATGAAAGTTGCATTGCAATAATATACATAAGTTGATTGATACAGCAAATGAATATCATGATAGATAGTGATGTTGTGGTGCAAGTAGTTCAAGTAGTAGACATCCTTAGACATCATAACAAATATCACAAAGTACTCACTCATCAGATGATGATACATCCTCGATGATTTTCAAAGCGATAGTAGGTGTATTGACAATGCTAATATCATCGCTATTTGTTGACATCATATCATACCTTGCTAAATAGTGATATTGTAGCGGTAATAGTTTATTCCCACTCCAGTGCATAATGGTCTCTTCTACTTTAAACACCACACATACATACAGATGCCGAGAGGAGTTTGGTTGATAGGTGTAAGGTAGGCTGCTACTTAATACGTGTTATGTAATATACCAACTGGCAATATAAATAGTCGAGATCAGATTTTATAGTTGGCTTCACCAACTTCACCGCTACTTCATTAATTAAATTTTTACACAACAACACCACACAAAATTAATCTACCCACATTACAAACACAATTCAGCATGGATGAAAGAATGGCTTTTATGTTTCAACAGATGTTGGGTAGCGCCATGGCAGATGTGGGAATTGGTGGCTCGGACTTGTCTCAATGTGCTGAGGGAAATTGGTCTAATCATCCTATCGGAGGAATTTTTCGAGCAACAAAGGGTCTAGATTGTGCAGCACTATCCGCATATCTTACAAACAAGAGTTATGCCGACCAAATTGATGATTGGGAGTAAGTTGCAATTGATATCGAGTGTGTATACTTTTTATCATATCATTATATATGTATATCAGGTGTACTTTTTATATTTTTCATGTACATATCATGTGTGTACATTTTGTAAATAATACTAACATGAACATTCAATCATCTATTTTTTACAGTGGTGATGGCGCACCAGCTCTCACACAGCTATCATTTCAATCTGCCGTTAGTGAGGATGTTGCAAAGGAAATTGTATCTTTATATGTGAAAGCAGGCGCCAACTTGAATGTAAGAGCTTCAAAAATGTATGCATCAGAGACACCATTACATATTGCTGCCACTTATAGTAATTTAGCAGTGGTGAAAGCCTTGGTTGGAGGAGGTGCCAAGGTCGACATCTCTGATGATCGTGGACGTAAACCGTTTGATAATGCAAAGAAAGGAAGTTCTATGAGTAGTCCCGATGATACCCAGGCATGTGTTGCTTTTCTTAAAGAAGCTTATAAAGAGGAGAAGTCTGGAAATGGTCCAAGTTTTAAGAAGAACGAGGTACAGGCTAAACGGGGTGAGGTTATTAGAAAGCTAGCAGAAAGTTATTACAGATCTGGGGATTATGATAAAGCTTCCGAGGAGTACAATAAATTGCTTGTTTGTTGTGGAGATGATCCTATTGTATTGTGCAATATTGCGGCTGCAAATCTTGAGGGAGCAGTTGATCGGATTTTTTCAGACAGGTCAGGGTATAGACAAAAGTTTAAAGACACATATGAATATGCTCAGAAAGCTGTCGAGCTAGACCCAACCTACGAGAGGGCGTACTATATCCTGGCAAGAGGGTATTTGGGTTATAGAGAACTGCCTCGAGCTAAAAAAGCAGCCAAGGATGGTTATTTGCAGTGTCCAAAGTCTGCTACCTTGAAAGAGATTTGGGATACATTACATATGATTGGCATCCCAGATGAAGTGGCGGATCACTCATCACAAGAATGGAAGGAGATTCAGCACAAGATTTATGTTCAAAGATGGATAGGGGATGTAGCCTGCGATTGTTGTGCATTATCATGTATGTCAAATCCACCACCACCTATATGTCCGTTTTGTAACTGTCCAACAAGTATCAACCTTGATGATGACGAGTTGATTCCTCGGCTTACTGCTTCCGACGAGTATCAATATTTGGTCGATGACTTGAATAATGATAAGGCGACTTCAACTAATGATGCCAATACTAACAATGCAGCAAGCTTTTCGATTGGTTCAAATGATGGAACTCAAAGAGGTAGTATAAAGAAGAGAACGAACAAAAAGAAGAAGGGCAAAGGGAAGGGAAAAGGAGGAAAGGGCAAAAAGAAGTAGTAATTTACAGTGGCAACATTACAATTATTGGCTATCTACCACTACCAATCACATTAGTATCTGTATCTGTATCAGAATGTAAACAAGCCGGATCAAACTTGATACTGTCAAAGTAACTACTAACAACAGGTTTCACTAGACATGATATTTCAAGGAGTGATATAAACTCTCTAGACTTTCATAAAAGTAAAAGTATACCTGCTCTACGTCTCCAGATTCGTACCACATAATATCTCTTCCTCACTTTTACTTCAATCAATATCTTACAAATGCAGTAGACAATCAAGCCAAATATAATGCTCGCTCTGTCTACCATAGTATTTGCAATCAAACTTATCACATAATATCAAAGAGCAAGCTAGCACTCAATCACAGGCAAGCAGAGTATGCTAGAGTATGTATTATATGAGCACTGACATCATATCCAGCGCACGTGGATCATTCTTAGACGCACATCATGACTTGTGAATTGTTGTGAGATGCAAGACAAGACGAATTAATCTTTCGATTCAACTACAAGAAAGCATGCGTTGAGGTGATTCGGGTAAACTGAAAAATCAACTTCCGTTCGATAGCATGTGCTAGCATACCGTGATCACCAAGCCACATCAATAAACCAAGGACAATAAACACAATAGTCAATCAATATACTCAATCTCTTCTCTATTAGTCTCTACTTTAATTGGGACCGGACTGGGGTTGATATCATATCCATCGAATTCAATAGTGAATTCACAACAACATAGGCTTGCTTTCAACTATTGCTCTTGCTTACTATTATTCAACAGGGTTTGAGGTACCAATAAAGCTCCATTGCAATAGAATACTCTGGTTAACTGTTAGCCCCGAATGGAAATATAGTTTGATAACAGCCGTGTACAATCATAGCCTACAGCCTACACATAAATTATAAATATTGTGAGGTTTACCTACTGCAAAAATCAGATATCAATCATTACAATACAACAAAAGCAATGGACTCTCCATCATCATCCGAAGAGGGTGCTAAAAATAGTAATCCCTCACCAACTAAAAAACCGCAGCCAACAATATCCAACTTTCCCCGACCATCAATAGCAGCAACAGCCACAACAGCCAGAACATCAATGTCTACAAATTTAACAACTGATCAAAATGATCACCACTTACTCGGTGGAGGTGGAGGTGATAGTACCTACTATTCAAGTTGGGAACAATCAGATATACGTTCCGACTTGGCAGCTGGATGGGGTGGTGAAGATCATAGCGAATTACCCATGGCAGGGAGTATCGATGAACGTGAACGTAATTCATTTGGTAGTCGATTATCTGCCGCTGCTAGTATTGATAATGATAATAATAATATGGATGCCGAGGATACAGCTATTAATGACAATGAATGGGGATGGAGATTGAATAAACATGTAGTACAATCTGTACCTAGTTTTTATCCCATGGATGTAAGGAGTACACGTCGTATTACTTTATCTACACAAGAGGAATTAAATAATAATACCAAACAGCCTTCTTCATCACCATCAGCCGTAAAGTTGGGCGAACCGAATACACAACTATTAGGTGGAGAACCAACAACACAAACAATTGACGAAATTACCAACAGAATATCAACGGCATGTCAATTATTATCTATACATGGTATTTGGGATAATATGTGTCCAGTTGCCACTTTGTGTTCCATGGAACGTGTTGAAATGGAGATTAATTTATATTTGGATACACCGGCAGTGGCAGCAGGTGAGTTTTATCTTAAGATGGGTTGGGTGTGTTGAGTTGTATTTGTTTATTGAAGTTGCATTGCTCACCATTTTGCTTCTCCACCTTTTTTTTCACAAACCATCTATCATTCACAGCCTCTGATACTGATCAGCCCCAAGTAATGTTAATTGAAGTCCAACGCCGCAAGGGTTGTTCAATTACATTTCATAACTACCGCCGTTGTCTCCTTGATGCTGCCGAGGGTAAGTTTAATCCCAACTCGTTTAACCAAACTGATGGATTAGACAAACCTTTGGGTAGAGATCGGTGTAATCAACCCCGTGCATCACTTGACCGTCCACCTGTCTTATCGGCGGCCAGTAGACCAAGCTCAATTTCAAGACCAAGCAGTATCATGAGACCAAGTTTAGCCAAGCCATCTACTACCATTCCCAATTTAATTGAGGGAGATGGCGGCGGTGGCAGTCCATCACATCATTTACGATCACCATCTTTCTCGGCAGATGATGCAGCCATGCCAATTGCTGGACTCAAGACTGAGGGTGATGTACCTGCTGCATCTTCCCCAGCCGAGAAGGCTAAACAGTATGCTGATATATTTGAAAAATCAATGAAGGCATTAACTATTGCCGCAACACTTATCCGTAAGGATCGTGTTGATGCACGCCGATTAGGTATGGAAAGTCTTGTACTATTGACTGATCCCATGAGAGCTGGTATGGAAACTGCCAAGATTGCTAGTCGTGTTGTTTTACTTGGTTCGGCTCATGACGAATCTACTGCCGATAATGGCGGTGGCGACATGATGTTGGAAAGTAGCACCTCAGCTGAAGATGATGTTGATGCACTCTTTGATGAGAGTTCAGGATTAGGTATCAGGGAAACGATATTAGAAATGATCATGTCCGAGGGTGAAGATGAAGGTAGTATTGCCAGTGAAACTGAAAGTCGTGAGGGATTTGCCGGCATTGAAAAGGAATTTACAGACAGTTTGTTCAATCTCTGCCTTACTGTGTTGAGTAATGCTTTAAACACTATTGAAGAGAGCTCAAGGAAACCACCTCCGATATCACCTGGGCCGCCTCCATCATCTGGTGGACAAGAATCTGATGACAGTAGCAGCAGCGATGATAGTGACGGTAAACCCTCACCACAACGTCGAAGAGCGGCCACCGAGCCTGCCGTACGACCATCAGGTATATCCAGACAATTTATTGATGATACCAACTCCACATTTGGTTGTGACGTCCTCTCATCACTCATCCGGATATTAGGCCAAGCGAAGATTAATCCGCATGATGCCTACCATTCGGCACGTTGTCTTGGTGTACTCTTCAAGGGATGTGGCAACTCTCACAAGGCTCGTGCCAAGCGTGATTTAGATGCCAAGCGTATTATTGCTGCAGCACTAGAGGTGGGCGCACGAACACATGCCAAGCTGGCGGATGCAAGTCGAGTGGCCATGGTAGCGCTTGTTACTGATGATGAAGAGAGTATGGAAGAGGAAGAAACAAAGACAGAGATGGAGGAAGGGGAGGGAGAACAGCAGCAGCAGCAGCTGCCATCAGTTTTGGAACAATCTCGATCCACAGAAAGTGAGGAGAGATAATATAGTAGTATTGCACAGACTTGTTTGAATGCTTTGGAAGACTGCAGCCTTATATGTATAGATGCAGTTATGCTGACGAGTAATTTAACAAATTGGATTAGACTGAACAATAATATGAACTATTCTTTTATGTATTGTATCTAGTGCTTCTAATCACTGCCTCAACCAATAACACGTTCATTGAGGCCGTCATGAACACTACTCAATCGTCTTCTAACTACAAAGAGGCACACCTCTTCGTCTTTTCTCGTTGCCTAAATGCACATTGTTAAACGAGGAGAGGGAGCATCTCCAAGTTCAGTAGTTTCCCAACCATTTTCAGGAGGTGTCATAGACCTCGCGGTATCAAAAGAAGTGGAGTATAACTCCAACCCTGGCTGATGGTTATGATCAGAAAGGGTAAAGTGCCAACGATTGTTGATATCTCGACAGATCAAGAATGTCATATCATGACCTGCTCCCCATGTTCCCTCCTTATAATACTGTGGTACTCCTCCAGATGTTTGATCAGAGAGATTGTAAATGCCATTCACTTCATTCATTCCCGCTCCATCAACACAAACTTGACTTGCAAGTTGACGACTACTGGTATTATTATTAACAATAGAACTACCATCGGATAGCTTTGATACTGACATAATTCCCAAACTGCGTACTTTATCATTACCAATGGCAAAATCCTCCTTCTTGGTAACAGGTCTCCCATCAATTGATACGATTTGCTCACCAACTGCCACTTCATTTGCAAACGAGCAAGAGGGTAGTATCTCATTGATTGTACATCCATCATCGTCGTCATTAAAACTAATGTTTACCCCGATCTTGCCTGGGTTGATTGTAATAATTCTCAAACCTACCCCGGCAGTGTTGTCATTGATTGCAATCACATTTTTCTTTGTAGGAGACATTGATATCTTCTGTCGTTTGTTCATATCATTATCATAGACATCACAGTTTCATTGTCATCAACCTCAATCACCTCATACTTCTTCTCTACGTCAGCTAGACATTTCTCGGCGGCAGCTACTTCCTGCATAGTAAAATCCAGCTGAGTACTAGCATTAAACCTTGTCTTCTTTGTTACCTCCGCCATTGCCTGAGCATTATCATAGATAATCTTAGTTGCCTGCAATTGATGTTGGGCAGCATTGTATGATTCTTCTGACGAAGCAAAAACCGCTGACGCCGACGACGATTGTGCTCTGGCCGCCGCAAGACGCTGCCTTGCCAATTCAATCTCTGCCGTTCCACTCATATTAGAGACTAAGAATATACCAAGGGTCAAGCTTGACTTGATTGAAACAAACACAAGGAAATAAAATGAAAGGGGCGAGTGAAAATTTATTTGGCGATAAAACGTTGAAGTGAGTGTGCTCACTCCTGTCATGTCCAGTTGGTATATGTATTTAATCACATAGTTCTCGTACTATATTCAAAGTCTATATATTCTTTACGGGTTATAGAGGTCACGGTAAAGCAGGTATAATCTCACTCGTTGAAGTATGCATCCTTGCGACTCAATACGAATCTCTACCAACCAATCGATATCTATTGTCTCTTCTTCACGGGTTTATACTTCTCTTTCTTCTTCTTACTACCGATACCAAATACTTGTAATCCCTTCTTAAGCAATGCAGGATAGGCCATTGTTGGCCCTAGTACTCCATTAACAAATACCACTACTAATAAGCATAAGTTAGCCTTCACATGAACATTATACCCAGAGTCATCATATACACCCCAATTATTGTATAATACCAAGTATGCACTGTAACATTCAGCTGCACATCCTATTGGGAATGTAAGCATTGGTACTACCAATCGTATATCTCTTGCTAATTTTGATGAAGGGAAGATATACATTGGATATCTCTATGAAAGTCCGGGGCGAGAGGAATAAATGTTAAGTTCTTTTATATGAATATGTCAAAACAAACAAAGAGAAGTTTACTTACTGTAACTTCTGTTATACACCAACTAAATAATATGAGTAAACTTGAACTTGGTTGTTCTAGGATTGCATATCCATCATTCATTTCGGCCGTTGACTTTACTGGATTGGTAGCTAATCCATCAGGTAATACAAATACTATACAACTAATACGTATCATATGTAACACTAAGCCTAATACTAAATTGCCTTTGAGTTGTCCAATTGCAATCCTTCCAACTTCAATGCAGCAAATCACTTCAAGATACTTTAATATAGTAATGATTTGTTCATACCATACCTCATCATATATATGTTGTGTATGTGTATGCATTATTAGTAAGACGAGAACTATACACCAGCCAAGTAATGCTGCAATGTTGAGCAATGTAAAGATGAACTCCATTCTTCAATCTCAATATTATTACCTCCTGTGTCAATATTGCAGTGTGTTTGATGTCTGAGATATATGAATTGTATCGAGATATTATATAATTGCCGATAGATGCCAACTATTATAGCTTAATAATACTATCTGTAGGGTGTGCTAAAGCGTGCCGATGCCTTCAACTTTTAACTTCCTCTATTCAGTCGCCATCAACTCATGCGCGTCTCGCGTGCAGCGTAGCGTGCAAAAAAGATACATTGTGATGTCTTACCCTAAACAGTGTTTTCAAAGAACATGAAAACTGATAATACAGTCAGAGCTCAGAGTGTTGCCGAACAATCAATATATCGAAGAGATGTTATCATAATTACTACTACGCTGACCTATTCAATTGAAATATCTACGCATCTAGTCGGCGCATAGGTTTAGAAGACAGCCGTCGGTCGAAGTTCTTTAGTTGGCGTTCAAGAGAGTAATAAACAAAACATGTATTTACGTCAATCCCACACTGCAATTATACGGGCTGTATCAAGACAACGGCATAGTAATGTGTTACTACAACCATCCTCAACATTAGCCAGTACAATAGATGTTACACATAAACCAGATACTCAGAAAGTAAGATGTTATAATAGCAGTAGTGCATCACAGCAACAGCAAGGTGTAGCTAGTCTCATCTTATCAGATTATGATAGAGAGAAATCGAAATCACATCAACACAATAATGTTCGTTGGAGTTCAACTCTATTGCCATCTGCCAGTAGTATATCCACTGATCAAGATAATAGACACAATGCTACCTCTAATCCATCAAATAATAACAACTCTTCAACAACAGCTAATCTCAACGAGGAAGCAAACAATTTAACAAATGAACAGATAGTACAAAAGTTGAATGAATTGTATACACTATTATTAACAAAGGTACCTAAAGGATTTGAGAATTTCTTACCAAAAGGTGCAAGGACTGGTGGTGATAATAGTTCATCTGGTGGTGATAATAGTTCTGGTAGCGATGATAATAATGATGATGAAGAAGACAAGGATACAAAGTCTAGCAGTGATAAGAAAGATACAAGTAAAAAGTCTGACTCAAAGAAGAAGAAGAAGAAGACATTCAACTCATCCAGTGGATTTGGATCAAATAACAATAAAAAGAAACAACAACAAGATCGTAAAAAGAAGGAAGACGAGGATATGCAATCTCAATTAATTGGTACCACTGCACTACTTATAGCTGTACTAATGGCACGATCTATATTCGATGATGATGTTAATGGCGGTGGTGCGTTAGGCGTAGGGAATGATGGTCCCGAGGTTACATGGTCAGACTTTTATAATTACATGTTAACAGAAGGTGATGTTGATCGTATTGTCGTTGTTAATAAGAAGACTGCACGTGTTTATTTACGACATGGTGCACGTGGCGTGCCTATATCTGCAAGTCAGAATAGTAGAGGTGGAATGTTAATGAGACAGGCTAGGAGTGCAATGGGTATGCCAAACAATAAGGGTGGTAGTGATAGTAGTGGTGGAGTTGGAGGAGATGAAAGTTGGGATGATGGTACAGTCATGGATATGAATTCACCTACTGCCAACAATAACCAATCATCATCATCATTCGGTACTCCAACACGTCAATTGCAACAACAGCAACATCAACTAGTATATCACTTTAATATTGGCAGTGTCGAATCATTCGAGGACAAATTAACACACTCACAACAAGAACTCGGTATAAGTCCACGAGACTACGTCCCAGTACAATATGCAAGTGAAACCAATTGGTTAATTGAATTAATTAAAAGTGCACCAGCTTTATTTTTAATTGGTATAACTGCCTACATGCTACGGGGTATGGCAGGCGGGGGTATGCCCGGAGGAGGCGGTGCCGGTGGACGAGGTGGCATTGGTGGGATGTTCTCAATGGGAAAGTCGACTGCCAAGTTAATCAAGAAGGAGGATATTAGTGTCACGTTCAAGGATGTAGCGGGTTGTATGGAAGCTAAAAAAGAGATTATGGAATTTGTCGATTTCTTACAGGATGCTACACAATTTACAAAGTTGGGTGCCAAGATACCCAAGGGTGCTTTGTTGACTGGTCCACCGGGTACTGGTAAGACATTGTTGGCCAAGGCTGTGGCGGGTGAGGCCAATGTACCATTTTACACTATATCAGGATCTGACTTTTTGGAAATGTTTGTTGGTGTTGGTCCATCTCGTGTACGTGATTTATTTAAGGAGGCACGTGCCAATGCACCCTGTATTGTATTCATTGATGAGATTGATGCCGTGGGACGACAGCGTGGTCGTGGTGGTATGGGTGGTGGTAATGACGAACGAGAGAATACCTTGAATCAATTATTAGTTGAGATGGATGGATTCTCAACATCAACTGGTGTGGTTGTCTTGGCTGGTACGAACAGGGTGGATATATTGGATAAGGCATTGACACGTCCTGGACGATTTGATCGTCAGATTACAGTGGACTTGCCTGATTTGAAGGGACGGAAGGAGGTGTTTTTGATTCATTTGAATGGTATTGCATTAGATGGTGAACCGGAGACTGTTGCCGGTCGATTGGCCGGGTTAACGCCAGGATTTGCAGGTGCTGATATTGCCAATGTATGTAATGAAGCTGCCATCGTTGCTGCACGACGCAAGGGTGATTCGGTAACCATGGAAGACTTTGAGAAGGCGACGGATCGTATCGTAGGTGGATTGGAGAGTAATAAGATTATGTCAGATGATGAGAAGAGTATCGTGGCACATCACGAGGCTGGACATGCCGTGGCTGGATGGTTCTTGGAACATGCCGATCCACTAATGAAGGTTACTATTATCCCTCGTAGTAATGGTGCATTGGGATATGCACAGTATTTGCCCAAGGAGGTCTTCCTTCGAACGGAGGATCAAATCATGCACATTGTTAAGATGGCACTAGCTGGCAGGGCAGCTGAGGAAGTCTTCTTCGGTCGAGTTACCACTGGTGCATCTGATGACTTACGGCGTGTTACTCAGTTGGTTTATAGTACAATCCAAGTCTACGGAATGAATAGTCGTGTTGGACAGCTTGCCTTTCCCAAGGATCAGAATGAAATGCCTGGTGAACAGAAGCCATACTCTGATGCAACTGCCGAGGCTATGGATGAAGAAGCTAGATCAATTGTTGAGGAGGCATATAGACAAACTGTCGAGTTGATCACTGATAAGAAGGCTGAGGTCGAGGCATTGGCAAAGCTCTTGTTGGAGAAAGAAACTATTACAAATGATGATGTCGTAGATGCTATTGGTGAACGACCGTTCAAGGGACATTCAGTATATGATGAGTTTGTCACACAGAGAAATACAAACAAGGCCGAGAAGGAAGCAAAGGAAGAAGAACAGGAAGAAGAGGAATTCAAGGAGGAGGAGAAGGATCAAGATGAGGGTGGGTTGCCCCCTGGATTGGTATTGTAAATTGTAAGTAAGTAGATGGGTAAGAATTGCACTGGACATATAAACTAGTACTGTTGATAATAGAATCATGTGTAACACTTTCTGTATGATGGCTGCAAAGATAAGCATACTTTATGGGGTCATCTGAAGAGATGGTAAGAAGAACCTCTTTAGTATGGTATTTATCCTTATTTGCCGTGCGTGGAAGGGTTGTCAAGTCAAGATGGTAGAGTATTATGGTTGTTGAAGTTGGTTCATACTGCTTTGGCTATGGAATAGAAGTCGGAGACAGTATGAGGGGTGGTGGAGGAGGTAGTAATTGCAAACGCTATAAACGGGATTATGTTGCTGAACGTCAGGTACGCCACTCTTCCTCACACTGTTCACAAGATGGTGCATCAGATGTGAAAGGAAAACAATCACTGTCTCCTCTTCAATACAAGAATAACAAGCATACCTCTACTTCTTTTGCTGCGGCTATATCTCCACATCCATATAACAGAATGAAGAATAAACGCAAGAATACTTCTGCTGCACCCTTACTAGGGCAGGGATTACACATTGATAAGAAGAACAGGCTAACATTATTCATGAGCAATTTCAAGCTTCCATTCAAAACCAATAAACGTATTAGTGCTGCTGGCAATGATCATTGCAATAACAATACCAAAACACCAAAGCGTGCAGAGAAGAAGGATGTTGTTGTAGAGAAGAAGCATGTGATTGAAACACCGATAACAAGGAAGACAAGCTATGAACAGTTAGCTAAGGCACGTGCACCGCTGAACCATCCTCCCAATTCTGATATTGAATCTGACAGCTACCGTAGCAATGCATTAGATGTTAGTGATTACAGTGCACAAAGTATCAGATTTGCAGTTGATTTCAATGGAAATCAGATTGATAAATGCACACGATTAACTCCATTGTCATTTGATGGAAGTGCCGACATGAACATTACTAATCACTTTCGAAGTTTGGATGCTACTGGTGAGCGGCGCCAAGATACTGTACACTCATCTACTTCACCATATTACAACACAGAAGGGTTTTCATTGCAAAGGTGCTTGACTCCTTCAAGTTATACTCCGAGTTTTCAATCATTGGATTGTGATAATATGATTGCCAAAGATGAAGTTGCATTGTCTGATAGATCGGGATCGTTTGTACCAATACCAATGATCCTTGAACAGCCTCTGCTACTTGAGGAGCCTCTACATTCTGAAGACAAAGGAGATTGTAGTAGCAGTTTGCATTACTCAACTAGCAATGTCAGTCTACCATCCATCACGGCAGAAGAAAGCAATGATATTGTCATGACGTCTCAAGAATCAGGGCCTACAACTAATAAAGACAGAGCTGATGATTCTGCCATTGCATGGGGATTCTTGTCAGCCATCTTAAGTTCGCCCGCTCCTAAATCTGTTCTTGATAACAAGAAGCAGAAGAAGAGAGAGCCTGTTAACCTATGGCAAGATGGTGGTGATGCCGAAGAAAAGCTTGAAACTACCATTATGTTCTCATTAGATACAGGGTCGGATGACGATGCAATACCTCGTGTTGAAAGTCATGATAGTTTGCCATACTTGTCAGGGCAAAGTGATGTCTCTGACAGCAACCTAATACCAATTATGAACGATGAGAATATTCCTTCTCAAGTCCAAAATGATGCGGCGGACTCTACACTTGCATGGACTGTACTTAGCGCTATACTCAGTTCTCCGGCACCAAAATCTCTTCTTGATAACAAGAAGCGAAGGCCTGTCAACTTGTGGCAAGATAATTGCAAAGGACATCAAGTAGACGATCTAGATGATATTATATCATTGCCTACAGACCACAATGATTTAGTGGATGAGTGTGAACCTCTCAATAAATATGCTGAACAAGATCTCGCGAATGCTCCAGATAACTGCAGTATTCCGTCGGTATTTTGTGAAGCTGATGAGGATGAAGACACCATTCCTGATGTTGATAATCCCACGGAAGTATCATTCCCTTCCCTGGCTACACCTACAAAATCATCAAAAGATGAAGCCGATTCAACACTTGCATGGACATTGCTCGGTGCTGTATTGGGATCTCCTGCCCCATGTATCACAAAGAAGAGAACAACGAAGGAATACGTCAATTTGTGGAAGGACGATGACGAAGAGTCTAGTCTTCTTCCCGAAATAGACGGACTAGATATTGAAGTCCCGATTTTAAATCTGGAGGATGATCTAGAAGATCTTGAGGATGGCGCAGATAACTGTAGCCTTCCATCAATATCTTCTGAAGCACATATGAACGAAGATATCATCCCAGATGTTGATGAAAGTATCTTGGAAGTGCCCCTTTCTTTATGTGAACAAGTATCATCAAAGCAGGCAGCAGACTCTACGCTGGCTTGGACTGTTCTAAGTGCTATTCTTGGCTCTCCTGCTCCAAAGTCTCTTCTTGATAACAAGAAGAGAGCTAAGGAGGCGTGTGTAAATCTATGGGAAGATGATAGAGAGGAGTCTGATCAGCTTCCAAATATGGATGATGGGGATGATTTAGTGGATGACTTATTGACCAAGTTCCAAGCCCTCAATCTAAGTACTTCAGAAGATGTTGTGGATGCCACAGATAACTTCAGTATTCCTTCATTGTCGTCTGAAGTCCAGATTGAAGAAGAAGAGGAGGAAGACGAAGACAAAGAAGATACCATTCCGAATGTTGATGATGCTGACGATGTCGAGGATGTACCCTTTTCTCCTCTGACCCCATCACAATCAAAAGATACGGCAGACTCGACTCTCGCTTGGACGATTCTTAGCGCTGTATTGGGATCGCCTGCCCCGTCCTCTGTCACAAAGAAGAGAACAAAGAAGGAACACGTCAATCTATGGCAGGACGATGACGACGAGTCTGCAGTTCTTCCAGATATGGAGGAGCAACATAATGAAGGCACTTCATCGCCCAAATCAGTTGTTGGAAAACTGTCTTCAACAGATGCTGTTGCTAGGAATCTCTTTGATGACTTTAATTGTGCTCGGAATGACACAATGAACACAAATACTAAGTCGCCTACAGCCACAGTAAGACGTGCTATCTTCACTGCAAAAGAAAGAATTGCCGCTGCTAGGAATGCCACCATGCTCCTCTCTTCTGCTTCTCTGCCAAACATGACATCCAACAAAGACGAGTCTTCACCCAAGGACATAACTTCACCAAGTCGACGCTCTGCGTCTAATCCGAACCTATCATCTTCCAAGCGATCAATCTTTTCGGACGAGGAGAAGTTGTGTGCAGCGAGTAATTGTGCCTTTAAACGGAGAGATTCAATAACGTGCAAAGAGAATTCTTTGGCCAGCCCTGAAGTTACGCCAAGGATAGACGAAGATGATGACGACTTCAGCATGCCATCCTTATCGAGTACGACTGATGATGATGATTCCTCTTCTCCAAGGTCTTATGATAACTGTCTGTCGTCTCCACCAAGTAGCAAAGAGCAGGCAGAAAACGTCCTAGCTTGGAGTGCTCTGGGTATGTTGTTGGGTTCTCCAGCTCCTAAAGTGGCAAAACAGAAATGCAACAAGAAGGAAACAGCACAAAACCTCTGGAACGACTCTAATTCGGTTCAGGATTTGGTTGAAATATGGGAAGGACGTTCTTCATGAGCTGTTTGATAACATTCAGTTCTCCGAAGATCACTTCCCATGTACAATATATATGTAAAATAAAGTATGCTATCGAAGTTCATTTGATACCAAGTTTTAGATTATCTCTAGATAGAGTCTCAGCCAGATGTCTTCTTTCCGTCATCATCAAGATCACGAGCAGAAGGAACATTGAGTCCATCCAACTCTCCGTGGCAGTTTGTAAAGTAGTTTGGGTCTGGAAATCCATGTACCCCACCCGAAGGGGCCGTCTTGTGATGAACAGAAGACCTAAAAAGATGTTGTATCAGATCTGATCAGATTTGAGACGGAAGCACGCACTTTCAAAAGAATAAACAATACTCACCATGTAATCTGGTTTGTTTGTCCTGATGTTGCTGATGTTCCCACAGTAAAAGTCAAACCGTGCATAAAAGCAAATTTGAGCCGTTTGAGAAGTTCTCTGCCGTTTGAGTTGTTTGGTAGATACGCACTCACAAACTTACTCGAGTGACGCGTATTTGGATTATCATGATAACTCATTTGTGTTCCAGATGGCATGTTGTAAGTGATGGTAATTGAATCTTCATTGAAGCCCGAACAACGTATTGGACTAATGAATACTGTCATGGTTCCCGAAGGAGATTTGCCTTGAGCCTCGCCTACGGAGATTCTGCAGACTGGACATTGGGGTTTTGACTTGAAAGCAAGCTCAAGACATTGTTTGTGAAAGATATGTTTGCAGGGCAGAGCTGCACACTTGCGTCTCTTTTTCAACTTCTCCATGCATACACAATCATCATCTAGATTGCAAGACATGGGTGGTGGTGTTAGCGCATTGTCTGGTACACCTACATTGAGATTTGTTGGCGCAATGTAATTTAAAGTTTGAGTTGTCATGGGTGCAGTATAACTTCTTGCATTGGCCATTGATGCAGCAGCAGTGCTAGATGAAGTCTTCTTTCGTCTCTTCCATGCACCCACTGATGGCGGCGGGGCAAAGCCAATAGATCCGGTTGCACTTCTCTGGAACTCCCGGTAACAATCCCATCCGAGCCGCTAATGAAGCTGGAAGTGATGGTGGTAACCTACCGCCAGGAGGTAAAGGGACACTCGGAGGGGCCGCCGGCACCGCTGGATATCTACGCTGGACTGGTGGAGCTATAAATGGAGCTTCTTGTACATTGCTTGGTTGTATCCCCTTGTTGAAAAGCTTATTGATAATGTCTTTCAATGATTTCTCAATGAATTGGAGGCATGCCTCTCCATCTTTACTGCTGATCAAAGCTCTGTCAAACTTGATCATGGGAAGGCACTGTGATGAATGACGAAGGACAATCTCATGGTAGTTGTCAGAAGTAGGCCAACCATCTTTATCAACTCCACTACCAGCTCCGGTCATTTTATCACCGACGACTGTGTGGGCTTCGATGCCAGTTAGTTTACTAGGTGGGAGATAGCTTGCTGCTCGGACCGCTTTGCCTTGAAGTCTTGCAACAATGAGACCTTAAAGAGTATCACTCATTAGAACATCGTATGTATACAGAGACAATACTTGTACTCAAACATTACTACTCACCTGCTGGGCCAAAGTTTGAAAAGTTTTTGCAATTGTTTGCGGTATAAATTCCATCGCCAAATACCGCGCCTTTCGAGGCTGCCACAACGTTGCCTTGAGTGCGTTCTGCCTTGGTCATCAGTCCATGTGTTCTAATATTATCCATATTCCTATGATCAGTGTAATGATATCCTATATCTGATAAAGATGAAGATGGTATGCGCGAGAGTTTATGAAGTTAAGCTACCGATAAAACAAATAAAAAAGACTCACCAATAAATCCCGATACACTATTCTCAATCATTTCTGTTTGTTTCTCAAGCATGTTCTTACAAAAGAATACCATATCATCAATGGTCACTGCTTCTATGGTTTCTTGAGCACTACTCCCTCCGGCGCCACTGGCAGCAGAAGTAGCAGCTCCTCTCATATATGCAGGATTCATATTATTGTGTAAACCAACATTGTTGTCAACATACTTTTCCTTTGCTGTTTTCACAAGTGCTATTATCTGTTGCACTGCTAGGACACTTTTTCCATCAGTTGATTTTGCCATTGCCTTCTTTTCCTTTCTAGAATTAGCCTTTGTGCCAGCCTTATCCTCCTGTGCTTGAAGCTGTTGTGCTAACTTCCTATCAGCTTCCTCAGCTCTTCTTCTCTTTCTACTCTTGGGTGATAACATACCATAAGAGCCGCTATTATCAAAGTTTTCCTCATCTGAACTATCTAATAAAGACACACATGGATCATCACTATTTGCTGCTGACGATTTCTTCTTCCCCTCACCACTATCTAACAAAGAAATACACGCATCGTCGGTACTTGTATTCTTACTTTCTAGAATATCGATATCATCTGCCGATATCTTTTTATCTTCATCATCAACTAACGATATACATTCAACGCCGACGTTTTTAGCTGATCTCTTCTTACTGGCTGTGTTGTCATCTCCCGATTTCTTTGCTGCAGGTTTTCGATCTAAATCATCATCATCGCTGTCAATAACAATAACATCATCCATTGTTGGCACGTTATCTCGAATTTGTATGATCCTCTCCAAGATTTATTTTTTGGTGAAGATATTAATGTTGTTATAGTGCGTTATTCGATGTTATGCCTGATAAGTACTACTACATAAACATATACTACACAAGTGTTTAGTAAGGCGTCCTTTACTAGACAAAGGCGTGCCGCCGCCAACAAAGCAAACTAAATACTACTTTTTCTTTTTCCGTAAATCGTACTTCGTACAATACCGATCTTTCGTGTACGATACAGGATTTTACTTTACGAGCAAGTGGCGGCCGGCGGCTCAAGGCAAGGCGGAGAGTGAGAACGGAGATAGAGATTAGAGTCAATTGACGATGTTTGTATCTCGCCTGCAATTATCCATTAGGTGTCAATCTAACAATTTGATCATTAGATGTATATCGTCACGGAGTAAACGTACTTTTCAATTAGATGCACTGGAAAGTCTGCGTTTGTACTTCTTTGTTTTGTGTATTCGTGTGGTCAATATGAAGTCTCTAGGTGATCTAGCTACTCATTTGACCTTCATCTGCCTCATTTGATTGCCATTGAAACTCACATGTACTAACATATATGTTACAATCATCTCTCTTTCGTCTCCATAAATCGTGATAACGCGCATCTTCCAGCCTTTTTCTTTATCTCCATCTGACGCCTATGCAAAGTTTGAACGATGGGGAAATGAACAAGGTAAGGACCTCTATTATCAATAGGTTCTACCAAGTTGACTGCGGCATATACTCCATTTTGGTATTTCAACCTCAATGTGAGGTTTATAGAACCCAGAACCAAGTGAGTGAATGTATGGATATCTTGTGTAAAATCTTTTTGCATCTTCACATTATGTCAAACATATGTTTTTTTATGATGTCTTTTTTGTATCCAATCACTTTCTCATGTAATGTCTAATATGAACTTGTATCTTTTGTATTACATATGAATGCATTAGCTCTTTAGCTACACCGCAACCATTTAGATCGGCATACCCAAACGCACCTAATGGTGTAATTCATTTACCAGGTCTCTCTGCTTATGCTGGATTTTCATATAGAAGGAGTTTAATTGACCCAATACATAACACTACACCAGTTTTTATGCAGAAAGATATAGTACCTTTCGGACAATGGATGTTGGAGCCGCTCAAGTTTAATAATGAAGAGCTTGAGATATACCCAGATCCTTGGAATGCTACCCGTGAACGATCCTACTCTGTCATCTATGATGAGTTACAAACAATGGCCAATGAACAATATCAATCAACTAATACATCAATAATAGCGGAAAGTGAGCGTTTGTCTTCTAGGCGAATATATTTACCGACGTATATAGTTGAATACAAGATACTGGGCATTACTTATACTGCATGTATCTCAGGTTGTGATAAATCAATATTTGTCTCGGGAGTATCACACAAAACAATCTTCTCTTCTGGTAGTACAGTTGATAAAGCATATGAAGGTGCATCTTCATTTCTATCCTCATTGCCACAAAAGTTAGCTCCAGCAGCTGGTGGTGCATTGCAGATGTTTGGTTTGAGACCTTTCATAGCGGTAGCTCAAGTCGGAATGACAGTAATATCTCGAATCGCAATGAAGTTTCACTTGGTAGCCCCTTTTGTAGGTGTATTCATGGCATATCGGAAGCTATTCAGACCATATATGGATGAACGTAATGCCACAGCAGACTGGGAAAGGCAAAGAGAGTACGAAGCTACAAAGGCTGAAACGTATCATGAAGACTCCTTTCGTGATACTGGATCGGCCAAGAGATATTTCACCAGAAACCAAAAAAGGATACGAAGTACCTTGAGTGGGGAGGAAGGAAGACACCATGGCGAGGAAAGTAATGAATGGTATAATCAGTGGGAGGAGTGGGCAAAACAGCAGTTTGAAGAAGCACAGAGACAAGCGTCTCGCGCCCAAGAAGAATGGATGAGGCAACAACAACAGCAGCAGTATGGACAAGGCAGAACATATCAGCAGTACGAACAGTCTAGACAATACAAGCAGCAGCAGCAACAGCAACAGCAACATCAACAACAAAGTCAAAGACATTACAAGCAAGCAAAGAAAGATGATGACTTCAAATGGGACTTTGACGAGAACGATCCATATAGTGTTCTTGGTATCAAACGCACTGCAACAAAAGACGAAGTATCAAAAGCTTTCAGAAGAAATATGTTAAAGTATCATCCCGATGTTGTGGGTCAGAATGCCAGTGAAAAAGAGAAGAGGAAAGCAACTGAGAGAAGTAAGTTGATATCCGATGCTTATAGAAAGATTAAAGCTAGCTTTAAGAAGTAAGTTAAATTTCATACTATACTATACTGTCATGCTGTTTGTATATCAATCTTCAACTCTAGCCTTCTTTGCAATGTTGCCCGGAGCGAAACAAACATTGTCTCCACCACCATCATCATAATCTTCTTCATCTATATCTATCTCTGCCGTATCCCCAGTCTCGCCTTTCTCTTTGTCATCCTCCTCCTCCTCTTCGTCTAGATCAATCTCATTATCATCATTTGCTTTCTCCTCATCTCCTTCATCGTCCAGATCGATCTCGTTTTCATCAGCTATGTTGCGGCTAGGCATGTTGTTATTGTTGGAGCGAATGACTGCCGATGGAATCAATGGCTGCGATGGCCTTGCTGCTACTTGTGATGGAGGCGGTTGACGTTGAAAGAATTGTGGCTCAAACTGTTGCTGCATATTAGTAAACGGTACTGTTATACGATGTTCCAACCCAAGAATATTCAACAGCTGATCTGTTTGAGGATTTCCCATCATTGGTGGCGGAGGGCCATAGGATCGATTGCCAGACGAAGGATTATGAGTAGGTGCAGTCACTGCAAAATTTTGTGGTATGACTAATGGATTTGTTTCCGATTCATCATCTTCACCTTCAAATCTTTTTACAACCTCTTCTATTTCATCATTTGTTATTGGGTCCGAGCTATCTTCAACTGCAACTACACCTCTTGTACGCTGAGTCCATCCTTGAGTTCGTTTTAACATTGCCAACCAGCTGGCATCATATTCTAACCATGTATTGTTTGATGTCAATTCTATTCCATTACTCACAGGTCTAGAAGATGATGGTTCCAAGTGAGTTATTTGTATATGTCTTCGTTTTGGCAAACACTTGTCAAGGGATAGAAATCTTGTCATCTGATCAGTCAATGTCTCCATGTTAGAACTAGCAGGGCATATACCATCATTTGATTCCATGCCTACAAATTCTGTTGTGTTGTTGTCTCCATTTGCAGGATCTTTTGTATCTTCTTCTGGTTTCCTTTCCTTGCCAGGTTTGTTCGACTCCTCAGTCTTCCCTTCCCCAACAACTGTCGCCTCCTGTTTTGTATCATTCTCTAAACTCTTTTTATCATTATCATCATCATTGTGTCGTACCAATGCCTCAAACTTGACATGTAAATGAGCAGCAAACCAATACTTGGGTTTCAATGTGTTCAATAATACTTCATTTGCAGGACTGCCCAATTCATTATCTTCAATTTCTTGTTTAAAGTATGGTTTCTTCCGCAGCAGTTGTGGCAAGTTACCATGATAGGCTATACCTCTTGGCCAATCATGGGAGATCATTATATCAATATTAGCAGGAGAAGATGGTAATGCTGTTGTTGTTGCAGTAGCCAAACCTTGCAATCGTTTCACATCAACCTCACGAGTATGATATACACTACGCAATCCTCCCTGGTCATATGGCGGTAATTCAAATCTACCAAGTTTGTAATGTCTTGAGTTGTAAATGCCCGACAAGCCTGCAATTCGTATACTTGATATAGTATTAGTAGATACATTTCGTTTACATACATTCACAACACCAGCAGCACCCAAATAGTATATATTCGGTGCTACCCATCCACCATAATGTAATTCCTGCAAGTAGTTGGATGACTCATGATTTCCTCCAATCATTATCGTTAATATCGGTGCTACCTTTTGACCAGAGTAATAGGCATGAAAGTCACCCATTGTTTTATACTTTGGTGGGACATTTAATGAATGGAAATCATTAGTATTTCGTAATGTTTGTACATCACCACAGCAGAGTAGTACATCTATATTTTTGGACATTGGTACATTGTTATTATTAGTTGATGTCAGTTTTTGCATGCGATAACAATTTAATGCATCAAAGATGGAATCCAATTCTCCGTGACTACAGCCCTGTACTGCAACTGTGAATGATGATGATGTCGGGGTACCCGATGAACCAATATTGTGTGCAGCTTGAGTAGGATGTTCTCGATTATTGTGTTGATGTCTACCTCTTCCACCTCTTCCAAAATTGTGCCTTCCTCCATGACGCCCGCCACCACGTCGACCTCTGCCTCTACCACCAAAGTACCGTCTACCACCTCCTCTATTCATACTAATTATTAATGATTGGGCTGCTCTTTGTTGATTATTAATATTGCAAAATAAACATCAGTAAATCTGATCAACGCCTCGAAAAAATTTGAAGTTCCTAGGATACCACAAAGGATACCGTATAATTTTAGTTGATCTGGCATCCTCTTGCCGCTTGCCACTGATCTCCACAGTTGTAATATTGGCGCGTGATAATCTCAAACAATAGTATTTACCTCAGATTCGTCTCATGATAAGAGTAGGAGAAGAATACAGAGTAACAAAGTATCATAATAGAGTAACAAAGTATCATAAATGTAGATAGGGATGGTATCTTCATGATGAGTGATCACATCTGTTGAGTACCATAAGTACAAAATCCCAACTTACTGCAAACCGTCTACTACACTAAGAGTATAGATGATTTGTTTGATACATAGAAAATAGATTGAGCGAGGTAAGGCAGCATCTCATCGTCGCACAAAATGTGGGCAGTTGTTCTACAAATCACTCCCAACAGATTATTCTTTCTCTTCCTTAGACGCAATCAAAAGCAATTGTACTATTGCATGCGCAAAGCAAGACGATAGAGGAGCCCGCAAAGAACGATTGATAATACATATAACAGGTTTGGAGAATAAGATAATAGAATGCTAGATATGTGTATATGCTCCCGTTTATCCTTGAGAGCATAGGATATGTGTAGTCTTTGAGAAAAAGAGATCATTGCAACAAAAAAAAAAAAAAAAATTAAGATGAAGGGACAACTTACATTCATATGCTTAGTTTGGTGTATAATATTATCAACAGTAAATTATTCGCCTGTAAATGGACGGTCATTATCACAAGCACAAGCCGATGGGATATGTCATACAGACCTACTAACAGCCACACCCGATACCAATATAAGTGACATGACAAACATTGCATTGGGATTATTCTTTTCCATTGAGAATACTAATACTGCACAAACTGCTGATATATCAGCATTTAGTGTATACTTAGATACAACATTGGACAGCTTTAATTTTACAATTAGCACATTAGATAGAGAGTATACAACAGTTGGAGCGGGTAGTATGGGTGCTGATAGTTGGGTTGAAATTGCAAATGGTGTAGATGTTTCACTTGATACTGACTTCTCATTAGATGAAGATGGTAGAAGTCTTATACCATTTGCTAGTTTTGGTGGTAGTGTGGAGAGTGTTAGTATACCACCATCTGGTATTAAATCTTTTTATATGAAGTTTAGTGTTTCTGTGATGGCAGTGGATGACGATACTACTATACCTGGGGGAGACAATGATATAGATAGTAGCAGCTCTGTTGGTTTGATGACTCATGTGGGTAGAAAGGTAAGTTTCTTGTTGTTATACATTCTTTTTTATTAATGACTACCCCCTCATTCATACTTTCTAACACTACCCCCTTCATTCATCTTGAATCCTCTTCATTAGGATATATTTTCAGGAATAGGGATTATACCGAAGGACAATACAGAACTTGACTTCTTCTTTACCCCAAGCCGCTTTGTCGGCAAAGTTTGGTCAAGGTTAGAGACATGTGCACCAAGCGCATCCCCAACGCCTGCGCCCTCATATGCCCCATCGGATAGTCCTAGTGCAATGCCCTCAGAGCCTCCGACACCGGCACCTTCAATATCTCCAACGCCGCCACCAACAAAGCTAAATTCAATCAAGGTATCGGATAATAAACTTGTTTTAAACTTTGGCCGTTCTCGACGACAATTGTCTAACTATCGGTCACTTCAAGAGTGTCTTACTCAAGCTGAGAGAAATCTCGTTCAAGTTCAGCTTCAGCAACAAGCAGATAATACATACGCAGATGTTGGACTAGAGGTTTCATATAATAGCATCATAATCAAATCAATTGAAGCAAATAGTGATTGCTCCAAGATCACATTTTTCTATGATCAAGAAATTGTATACAATACGGTGGCAGGCGATGAAACTACGATATCTGAAATCATTCAAATGCCAATGGATACGACTGCAAAACAACAGGCATACATCAATGATTTAACTGAGAATGCCAGTCCTGGTAGCATGCTCAAGACAGAAATGTATACCGAGGAGATTGAGGTTACTGAGCAGGGCTTGTCAACAAGGATGCCCACATCCTCGCCTTCTATATCTACAGCACCAACAGAGAGTCCGTCGGAATCACCATCTGAGTGAGTTTTATTGTATATGTTCATACATTTCTGTTATATATATTTACACATATCTCACACTTTTATTCTTTCGTATATTCTTAGCTCACCAACACACAGACCGTCAATTAGTCTGAGACCAACTGTGTCATCAGCCCCAAGTTGGTCGCCAACCGCTGCGCCGTCAATATCTATAAAGCCCACAATATCCGTCAGCCCGACGACACAGCCTTCCATGTCCCCGACTATCAGCACAGCTCCTACTCAAGGGCCAAGCGGGATACCTTCTATGCAGCCGTCAATCTCACAAGCACCCACGGAATCCCCAAGTAATGTTCCCTCTTTATCCCCTTCAGAATCACCAAGTGATGTGCCAAGTAATAGACCGTCAACAACCCTAAGCTACATGACTGTGGAATATTCATTTGATATAAGTTATCCGCCCGGAGAGGATCATACACAAATTAAGCAAGATATCGAAGGCAATGTCACAGAGTCTCTTCAAAATATTTTATTTGATACATCAGATATACTATTTCCTCTAAGGCAAAATTATGGCTTAGCATTCTCCAAAGAGGAGGATGCTAATACTTTTGTGTATGAACAGGAAGATGCAGTTGGTAAGTGTTCTTGTCTGACATATATAGATTTGTTGTCATGGCTAATCTCACTTCTCTGACTTCCCCTTTTCTTAGATTGTGTAAATGAAGGTCCCGAGGGCAATGTTTGCACACGATTTGTCATCCGTGTATACTTTCAACATGAACGTGGGATATCCGAAGGCTTGGTCACGGGCTGGTTGCTCGAGGTTTCTGATCGCATCATGGGAACTCTTCAAGGCTCGTATACTGGGGATGAGAGTGTAAGAACAGTTCAAGTTATGATCCTTCAAGATGTCGAGTCATACCCTGATGATCTTGATGCAGTTTGTGAGGTTGTGGAAGAGATTCTAGCCAACTCTACTGTTATTGAGTCAAGTAACTATACCATTTTAGCAGTGGAATGTCTTGGCTTTGAGTTTGTCTATGAGGTTCCTGGTTTATTCAAGAATCGACATCATCGTGGACTCCGTTCCTTACAAGAATTGAATGATGCTAGTGTTGAGTTCAGGGTAACAGGAGAATACACACAGGAAAGTCCGCGTTGTGTGCATGCTTGTGTTCAATATAATGTCTCGGCCATGGACTGGTTCATTTGACCTTAGTTTGCCTTTGATTGCCCATGCAAGTCGTATCATTCACTAACAAATGGTATCGTCTCCTCTCTTTCATCATCATAAATCGTGATAACGCGCATCTTCCAGGCAAACCGAGTGGATGAAGAAGTTAAGGATTTAGAATTCGATACATTGCTAGAGGTGAGTTGAATGTGTGACATTGTTGTTTATTAAGAGTTACAATATCTGACACAATCTTCTATCTCACCAAACCTGACAAACAACAGGATTCAATCAATAAAGATGTCGGTAAAGAAATTGGCAATACATTAAAGGAAAGAGAGGTTGTGGCAATGAAGGGAAGTACTGAAGTGGAAAGTATCACCAAGATAACGACTGCGCCGACACAAGCACCCATCGAACAGGGCAATGGTCTTCCTTCAATTTATATAACTGAATCATCATCCAACTTTGCTTCAGGTTCAGCTGGTTTAGCGGTGATTATCACCTGCTCACTTGTTGTTGCGTTAGTTGGTGGCTTCTTGTTCTATAAAGGAATCCAAAGGTCAAAGATGGAGAAAGAAGATGACTTTTACTGGGAAGAAGATTCCTTTTCCAACTACACAGATGATGATGAGGCGAAAATGTATGCAAGTGGGCATAAAGGTATGCCTATTCAAGACGAGACTAGTTCAGGTACTCCGGAAGAAGAAGCAGTAGTGCTTCCTGACCATTATACAGGAGCCGAGACTAATATATTTGGTTCACAAGTTGGGTCAACTAGAAACGTTGATGACAACGATGACTGGCTGGACGAAAAGATGCAGATTCATGCAGACATGACTGCTAATGACCGGTCTCAATCTCTAAGAAAGTTGAACGAGTTTGACGACAGACTTCAAAGAAAGTTGGATAAAAGGAGTGACAGTCAAGGAGAAAGTGCCGAAAAGACACTAAATGAGTTTGATCAAAGGATGCAGAGAAAGTTGAACGGAAGGGATGGTGCACAACGAGGTAGAAGTCCTGCATCAAGATCGTCCTCATTTGAAGAGAAGTTGCAAAATAAACTATCAAGAAGTGACAATGAATTGAAGAGGAGGTCAAGCTCGGGATCTGGATCCTCATTTGAACAACGACTTCATAGGAAAATGAGCGAGGGTAGTTTAAGTGGTAGATCACCAAGCCCATCACAGCGAAATATTTCATCTTCACCATCCTCACGGCAACTCGACAACTTCGAAGCTCGTATCGCAGCCAAAAGCAAGGGAGAAGATATGAGTAGATCGCGGTCACCATCACCAGGCTTGTCTTTTAATGAACGCATGAAGAACAAGCTGAATGAGGACAAACGAAGTGATAGTCGAAGTAGTAGTAGGCAAAGTAATAACTCACGGGCATCATTTGAGGATAGGTTGCGGGCGAAAATGAGTGAAGATAGTGCTATCAGAGGGCGTCCAAGTCGAGGTACACTTGCCTCATCATCGAGCGAATCATCAAGGCAGTTGGATGATCTTGAGAAGCGTATTGCTGCCAAACAGAAAGAAAGCAACAGCTCACGTGATTCCTCACCCAAGAACACATTGTCTTATGAGCAACGATTGAGAAGCAAACTAAGCAACGGAAGTGGCTCATCCGATTCATCTTCGTCTCGACGTCTTGATACTTTTGAAGAAAAGATTGCTCGCAAGAGTAGGGAAGAATCCAATAGTAGATCTCGACCAGATGCTTTGACTTCTTCAACATCATCGCCATCATCTAGACGTCTTAATAGTTTTGAGGAGAGAATTGCCGCAAAGAGTAGAGAAGGCAATGCTTCCAAGTCTCGAGATTCGTCACCCCTGGTTTCATACGAGGAGCGTCTTGAAAGGAAACTAAGTGAAAGTACTCGAAGTTCTCGAAGTACTTCTGCGCCTCGACCATCATTATCATCATCAACTCCATCCTTAAGGCGACTTGATAGCTTTGAAGAGAAGATAGCTGCCAAGAGTCGGGAGAACAATAAACATTCGACATCTCGTGGTTCATCACCCAGTGGCACATCATATGAAGAACGATTAAACAAAAAGCTAAGTGAAGGAAGAAGCAGTTCGGCCCCTAGGACGTCATTATCATCTTCTATGAATAGTGCGGCGTCGTATGAAGCACGAATTGCCGCCAAAACTAAAGAAGGAAAGAGATCAACATCTCGAGATCCATCGCCTAGTATGTCATATGAAAAGTTGAGCCAAAGTACTACTTCAGCGCCAAGGCGTAGTAAACTATCATCGCGTCTTTCATCATCTATGAATAGTATGGATTCTTTTGAAGAAAGAATAGCTGCAAAGAGCAGAGAAGCAGATAAGAAATCAAGAATGAGTGCATCATCATCACCATCATCTCGGGACAGCTTTGAGGAACGCATAGCGAGAAAGAGTCGCGAGGGAGCATCTTCAATGTCAAGGACCGCTCCTCTATCTTCATCCACTTCCAGTATGGACAGTTTTGAAGCAAGGATTGCGGCAAAGTCTAGCCAAGGAAGTACTGGCAGAAGCAAACCTAGAAGCCCTTCACCTTCCATGAGATCAAGTCAGTTGGACTCGTTTGAAAGCAAAATACAAGCTAAATTGGACAGTCAAGATAAAAAGAAGAGTAGATTTGATGACGCATTTGCCAAAGCCCAGGCCAGAAACACAATGAGGGATCTTGCTAGTTCTCCTGAAAGAACTCAGCAACGGTTAGAGAAGAATGCTAGGTCTCGTAGTACTTCTCCTGGTGTTCTAAAGTCTACCGATTCAGCTCGGTTGTTAGATAGCTTTGAAGCCCGTATATCAGAGAAGAGTAGGCAGGGAAGCCGGGGTAGCTCGCCGAGTGTTTCAAGCACTAACTTTGATGAGCGCATACAACGAAAACTCGAAGGTAGTGTTGGAAAAAGAAGTAGCAGTAGCAGCAAGGCAAGTTCAAAGCAATTGTTTGAGGCAAAACTCGAGGCAAAGTTAGCAATGAGTCAAAGGGGAAGCAAGTAATCTGTAACTATTTTTGTATGTGTCATACACTTGTAAGATAAAGTTGTGTTATTATAACTTATCCTTAGGTGTAGTTTTAAATTTTCACCTCCACTCAGCTATAAACTGCTCGAAAGTATTACTACCCACATTAGTAATGGTAACATCAAGTGTAGGTGTGCACCATGCTTCATCACCAAGGACTGATGACTTACTATAAGTGATAGAGTGGGGCAACGTGCCACCAATAGTTGTCTTAATCTTTGAACCCTGTAGCACTATAGAAAGATAAAAGAAAGGATAACTAACAGTGACAGTTTGCCCTGGTTCTAATGATAGCTTGTAGACTCGACATCTGTCACGCTCCTTAATCATTGTGTGATGCTCGGCAATAAGAGGAAGAGGCGATGTAATCGGAGGAGATTTAAGAACCTCCGCGTCAATACAATACAGCTCCTTCTTACTCTTGTTGGTTATCTTGTGAACCAGAGGTTTATCGGATCTTAGATTGATCAAAGATGGTAAAAGGTTTTAGTATGATTGAGAGTGATATAATATGGTTGTCAATGTCATAATCATAAAGGAAACAACTCACTTATGTGTACCATATCTCACTTCACCAAATTCGCAACAGTCACACATCGGATCTGATCCTTTCACATGATTGACGATATCCACTCCCCCTTCAACGAGGAAGAAATATAAACTATCTTCGGCATGACGATGAGCAAATGTTGTATCACCTGGCGGAAATTTCACCTTGAGCACTCTTGTGAATTCATTTGACAGTACTAGATGATGCCTTTCTTCATCTCCAACTTCAAGAATCTCTTCACTAGTTCCGTCGGGTAACACCCAGAGTTCTCCAACATTATCACCTTCCTTAGTTGCCTTAGTGGTGCTAGCTTTACTACTTACAGACACACCTGCCAATGTTTCATACACTTTTACAACACTAGAATCATCCTCTCTTCCTAATCCTAAACTTGCCCCACTAATAAATTGTTGTAGAGCTACTGATGCAAGCGGTGTTGGGCAATTTAGACGCTTTGATTCTGAGTAGACTATATCCATATCCTTTATGAATATATTTAGTGCAGACATAACTTTATCTGGCGTGTCAATCATCCGTCTTCCTCGATCGCTAAACATCCAACTATTACCGGCTGCACCTTTTACAATATCATACATTTGGTTTACATCCAATCCTAGAAGATGCGTGTTTCACAGATTATGAAGAGAAGCGATCGTAACTTATGTTAGTACACGTGTTTGAAAAAGCGATCAAATAAATAAAGGCAATAAGTTCAATACTTTCCTGCTTTGGCAGCCAAAGCTAAAGCTTCAGCAGCTACTACAATATGAACACCTGCTAATAATTGATGAACCATCTTCACTGTACTTCCCATACCTACTCCTCCTTTAATTGTGTGTATATCCTCCTTTTTGCCCATAGCTTGCAATAGTGGATCAACATAGTCCAAAGCCTTTTGGTCACCTGATGCCATTATTGTAATCTCGCCGTTATTTGCCCGTACTGCACCTCCACTTATTGGACAGTCACAGAATTGTATATTTTTTAATGCAAACCTATCTGAAGCAGATTTACTAAACGCTGCTGATACCGTGGATGATACAATAACACATGAACCTTCACTTAGTATAGATAGTAGATTAACATTATTGTACACTGTGCCTCATTTACCAATACAATTAATACTACATTGGTAGTTTTATTAACAAATTTATCTGATGGTATGTAGTGTGGATAGTGTGATATACGTGTAAGGGGATACATAATATAAGATTAGAACATCAAACATTCCCGCAATCCCGCACCTTTGAAACTCAAAATATACGACATGTTTGAGAGCAATATACTATATAATATAAAACATACCTAGTGTTAATTCAGAGGATAATGTAGGAGTTGCCTTTCCTACAGCTTTGGCATCATTATAAAATGAAGTTACAATATCGGATGATAAATCATATCCAGATACCTCATCTACAGCTGAAGATTTGAGAAGACTACGAGCCATACCCCCTCCCATTGCACCTAATCCAATCACAGCTACCTTCATTGTTGTATACTAAAGAATATATGATGCTATTGATGACTTATGGATGTTATATAATGAGGAATATATATCAGTATAATTATAATATGATGCTTTGATGACGATTGATTTAAATTGAAAAGATAAAAGTTATTGATGACGATTGATGATTAAAAAAATGATAAAGGTTTAGAGAAATGAGTTTATGAGAGTGTAAAAAGGGTATCTTTGAGTTCAAAAAGCAAATAAGTGGCTGATGTTATGAAATGCCTAGTTAGCTCAGTCGGTAGAGCGCACGACTCTTAATCGTGTGGTCGTGGGTTCAATCCCCACACTGGGTGGACCTCTTTTGTTTGGTCTGCAATCCTTTTGCTTTGTTGCATTTAGATATTTGTGATTGCAATTGTAGGTAGGTATTTGTGATTCACTAAAATTTTCTTCTAGAGAGTATCACGACAGTGGTAGTCTTCTGCAGAGTTCTCCCTCTCTTCTTCCTGTCATGTTTATTTTATCTTCTGCAATATAAATTGTAGAAACATCCATTCATATAGGGCAACGTTGAGTCTACATCCTCTCCCAATGCTAGACGGAGGTGAATCACAGACAAATTCATAAACTTCCCAATACCCACTGTCACAAATCCATCACAAGTTGAAAGCTGTGAAAATTTTGAACTTTATTGTATTGGCATAATGATGTGATCATTCTTCTTGATATGCTATATTTACATCAAGGCCTAGGCGGCAGCAGTTTTCACAGGACCTCTGCAGATGAAAGACTCATTTTTAACATGGATACCAGATTAACACATTCATCTTCTTTGAATCAGTTTACCCTACCAGGTAACTCCAACCACTTTTAATTGTGCTCCGTCCGTGGCCATTTATGAATAAAATTTGGCGATACACTGAGAATAAATTTTCGGCGAACTCGAAAAGATACCAGAAAGGATACCATAAACATGACACCAAGAGCTTTATCCGGTACTCCGATCATACTCACTCACGAGATATGTTGCTCATTTGCTTAGATCCAGCCCCTTACTTGTTGTTATGTGATATACTCTTCAGCTCCGCCCTAATAGTGGCCTTTTATCGTCCAGCCCTATCATTCTAACGCACAGGGCTGGATCGATCATTATAACAATGCTCTCTCTTCATTTTCATAACATAATTTGCATTTGCAATACATAGTGGCTCCGCCATCAAAGATCATCCCACTGTTACTATTACACCAACAAATATTACCACCAAACTAAGTGCACCATTGCAATCCTCTAGTAATATAAACAAATCTAACCTTTTGGCATTGATAGATGAGATATTATTGTCGGAGCTGTTATTTGATGTAGAACGTCAAGTAGAAAGTAAAAATATCAACATATCCATCGTCCATTGGCCATCGTCGTCGTCATTACTATTACTATTGCCATATACCATCTACAATCAACCCGATAAACTAGTCTATATAAAAAGAAGTTTTCTAATCAATATTGATTGACAAGTAAGTATCATTTATCACCATTAAGGCGGTAGTAGAGACACTCCATATGATCACCCCCCAGGTTGCCTAGCGCTAATTCCACTATCAGCGTTGACAGAGTAGAATTATCGGCGACTTTGTTTCTTCGACTATATCTTACAATTGTTGAACGGAAATGACACAAGGTGCACCGTCGTGATGGATTGTTTAATTAACCATCAACTACTACCATTATTATTATACGCACTCCGAGAACAACAGATAAAGTCGATACGATTGCACACGTGATGTATCATCATTACTAAATACACGGGTGATACTTGGGATTGCAACAGTGATACATGAGCGGTTGTAAATGGACAATCAACAAAGGCAATTTACTCTTCGAGGGTGATCGGAGGCAACAAATGGCAAGATCATACGTAGAAGATATACATCATTCAACAATCATCTGGTGGAGATAATTCTTTTCAATCAAGAGAAGACTGTTGTATAATGTTGGGAAGAGATATCTATCAACATTAGATATATGAGAACGTATTCTGCTGCATATTATACTGGTTTGATTTGGCCGTCGTGTATGGAGGTAGATTGAAACCCGATATTGATAGATGATATAAAAATTCACATAATATACACAATACATGCAATTCACTGTCAACTGCTAAAATGAATGGATTGAATACGAGTAGATATGGAAAGGGGAGATTAGTGGATTGCAATGTGCTCGTATGATATCAATATATATATGAACATTTATCTTGTATACCACTCTTTGTACAACATCAATTATTTAAATTAATATTATTTTAGACGTGCCACCCACTGCATAATTTAGTACTAAGGTTGTGCCATTGTCGTTCCTACTACACCAACAAAACAATTCAACACTAGCATCCCGTGATTGTCTTCCTTGTACAGGACACTCTCAATAAGATGGGTTTTTCAAAATACATCAGCCACTTTTCTTCTTTCTGAAATACTCCTTAGCTATTGCTCTGTATAATGCTTTCTGAGTATATGTTAGTTGTTTATATCTGGCCGAGGCTTCTGTGCGAAAAT
>Ga0214477_100028_pt1 | contig 85329 bp, 65 predicted proteins | sample M1_20Mar14CPVII9_FD_165058 | JGI IMG/M metagenome (GOLD analysis project Ga0214477, IMG submission 165058) | Marine eukaryotic communities from Monterey Bay, California, United States - M1_20Mar14CPVII9sort6BwellC16 | ecosystem: Environmental > Aquatic > Marine > Unclassified | place: USA...
CAGTTGGACAACAAGAGAAGCTCTTTGTTGGTATGATTTTGATTCTAATTTTCGCAGAGGCCTTGGGACTATACGGTTTGATTGTTGCACTTATCCTTTCACAAAACTCATTCGTTTGTGAGGGAGACAACTAAGTGGTTTTATTTATTTTGGGGATAGTGCTTATCTACTTTACGAGCACCTACCCAGCAAAAAAAGAGGAACATCACTTCAACCGGCTATTCGGTTGGTGTGATCATCCTTTATCTATAGAATATATGTGTCGTTGAATTTCAATTGTGGGCTGTGGTTATGTCACTTGGGGAATAGATGTTCTCTAGTGGGCAATTATTATAAGTTAAGCCGAAAACTTCCTTTTTTTCTCTATCATGTCACCTTACAACTTTGTATTGTATATAGTTATCGGGTATCTAGTGCTAAATTTCTTATTATACTTTTTAACTACAATCTAGTGAAACGAGTGTGTGTTGGTACCTATCAGTTAGTGCTTATTTACTTAAGTTTATCAGCCATTACAGTTATCCCTCCTTTGAACAGGCGCATCCATCAAGCATTATCTAAGTAAGATAATGATGGTGCATTGTATTAGGAGTGCAGTACAGTTTTGTTTTTATTGATAGGAGCAACTCAATAACTAACCGGCACCTAATCTCATACGTCCCTTAGCCAATCGCCGTTTGAGCACTCTATTGCCACCAACACTTTCCTTCCTTCTCCTAAATCCATGCTTTCGCCTTTTCCTAATAATAGAAGGTTGAAATGTTCGCTTAATTAACCAAGTTGAAAGATCGAAGAGGGATTGTAAACTATCTACCAATTTATGACCAATGGAAGTAAATGATGTATCTGTTGTTGCAACAGTTATAGAACTTCTATTATTGTTGTTGAATGTTGGGCAGTTGTTTACAAAAGGAAAAGAGAATCTCATATTTGCAGTGATATCATCCATAGATATAGCAGGTGATGTAGTGATACACCGATGAGTGTGATGTGTATGAACAGTTGAAGCACCCCAAAATGCCTGTATCTTTGTATATTGTTGTCGGCGTATACCACCGATTGATCTAGCAAATAAGGACATGATTATCAGCTTATTCTAATGAAATTAATAGTAATTATGAGTACTTGTAACCTTGCAAGAAGGGCGTCATGTAATGTGATGCTATATTTATGTGTAGTGTATGTGTGTTACGAATTCACACGGAAATAAAAATTCACGGAAAATTGAAAATCGGTCCTTTCCGGTTTGCAACTACACCTCACTTACTTCAATTTTTTGTTGTCTTTGGTTGTATCTAGAGAGAGGTGCATGCTATATTACCCTCTACAAACAATATGAATGGTGGACCTAGGAGAAGAAAGAACGCCACCACATCTACATCTTCTCCACCTTCGAGCAATGGCGGCGGTGATATAAAAAAATCTAGTAGCCCGAGGAAAAACAATGATAATAATCATAACAAATCACAAAGACTCAATGGTGAATTAGATAGATTAGTCAAGAGGAAGGGAAAGACTATATCAAGAGTTAAACAAATATGTAGTAAGATTGGTCAATTACGTATAGTAGATGTGGTATTATGTATAGGTGTGGTTGCAAAGATATGCTCAATGATATACAACTCTCATGTATCAGTGCATGCACCTACACCACCTTTGCAGCAACAAACTGATAGTATAATAATAAATGAATCGAGTAAAGTGGAAATAGAAAATTTGAATAATAAATGGATACAACCAAAGTGGTTAAAACGATGGACTGATCATAAGATGCCTTTTAATGCTCCGTAAGTATGTGTATTTATTTTGATTGAGTGTTATAAATTTATTACATGAAACTTATGCATTCATCATTTATTTATTTATACAGTTTGCTATACCGTCGGGAAGATGATGATTACTCGTATGGTTATGATATTGATGATGATGATAATGACAATATTCCCAGTAAGCCAAGTAAGATAATACGGTTCAAGGGTATTTTCCTTCGTGATTCTCATTATGAAGAATACAAAGATCAGATGCATCAATATGGATATGCTGTTGTGGATGATGTGTTATATACTATGGATGAAAGACGTGAATATACAGAATGGGCATTGGAAGAATCTGACTTTGAAGTTGATTATGAGACATCATGGGATGACCATGATTATGAGGAGGAGCCAGTACCACCAGCGTTTGATTTGAGGATAGACGTGGAGTTTGCACATCATCATTTTACTGATGATCAACATTGGGATTATTACTACTCAGTGGATGATGACGAAGTTCGAGGAACACTTGGTATAGGGATAGGTACGGATAGAGATGATGACTACTACGATGAAGAAGATATACGTCGAGAAGCAGCTTTGCCAAAGGATGTATGTATTCGAACGTCATTTGCTCGTTTATATAGACCAACTTGTAATGAGTTCCATGCCAATGTTAATGGCTATGATTGGTTGATTGATAATGATATTCATTCAAGAAGATGGAAGAAGAAGAAACTTCAGACATCTATAACATCTCGTTCAAAATTTCTTGGGCATGGTTATTACCGAGATGCCTTTCTCTTTGGGCAACAATCTGCTTTGGACGATGCAGTTTTCAAAACTATGAGGCATATGTACAGATCAGAACGAGAAGATACCATCGCAGATGACGATGACATTGTGACTAGAGGTTTGGGGTTTGATCCCAATGATAGATATCACGAATACAATTATAAAGATGAGATGAGAAAAGATGCAATGGTGATGGAATTGTTGTCTTCTTCTCCATGGGCAATAAATATTTATGCTCACTGCGCCATGTCTTCAATGACTGAGTTTGCACCTGTTGCCATTGATGATTACATCATGCCTACCAGTGGTTACTCTCCCAAAAGACTGTTACGAAGAGGTTCCAATGCTATTGAGAATGAGGATGAACCTCTAAACGATCATATATCACCAGAAGAGAAGTTGGAAATTGCACTAGAAATGGCAAAGTGTTTGGCCGCTATGCACGGTTTCAAAGATGGAGTAATAGCTCATGGTGATATTCAGGTGGGACAATTCTTCAAAGGCAGAGATGGTTTGGTCAAGTTGGTTGATTATAATCGAGCTGAAGCTGTCCTATACGATCCAAAGAATGAAAGATATTGCAAGTGGAGAAATGATATGCCACCTGACGGGACAGCTAGAGCACCAGAAGAGAATAGGAACGCTTTGATGTCCGAGGCAATAGATGTTTATAGCTTAGGAAATGTATTCTACTCGTTGCTCACGGGGAAGATCGTATTTGGGGATCAGAACTCAGTGACACTAGCCATGCAACGAGTCGCTACAGGCAATACACTTGAGATACCAGAATCATACAGCGAACTGCCAAGCTCAAAATTACTTGTTGAAGCTATTGGTCTTTGTTGGACGTATGATGATGAAATACGCCCGTCTATATTTGATATTGTGGCCTTCTTAGAAAGAGCTGTCAAGAGCTATCCTTGGAACAGCCAAGCGAAATAGTTATGATACAATAGACCAAGTCAAGACTAACCTCTACCTTAAATTAGAGAGCTGTTTATTCAGAGTTTCAGTCCGTTACTGAAAGAAGGGTGGGAAATTCTTACCACCTCCAACATGACATCCATCTCGAACCTCGGCACGCTGTTGCCTTCGGAAGAAGCTCCTTGTCTCCTCTACAAGAATTGAGAATGATACATTGTTAGAGAAGATAAATACAGCTGTCTATCACCATAAATTGAAACATATATCCACATCACTTACCATAGTATGTCCTGCTGTTGCCCGTTTGCGGTCTAGGTTGCCCCCTTGCACCATATGTAGATGAGTAACCATCTGAGAATCCCGAGCCGGAGCTATCATCAAATCCAAACCCTGATGATCTAGAATATGGTTGACGATTGTTTGACCTTCTATTTCTAGGCTCGTACATTGGTCCGCCCAACATGGTAGCAAAGTACTCATCTCCAAGCCATTCTTGTTTGTCTTTTAACAGTTGATATGCACTATTTATCCTGGCAAAGTTGAGTGACGCCACTTCCCTTTCTTCTGGACTGGCATCGGTAGCAACAGAATCTGGATGATACTTCTTTGCCATTTTCAAAAATGCACGTCTTAGCTCTTCTTTACTTTCTGGAGGGTTGCGATAATCTAATCCAAGTAATTCGAGTGGATCGTTCGTCCTTGGTAATCTGGCAACTCGTTTACTCTTTGCAATAGATACTGGTTCCTTACCCCTAGATTCAATCTGTCTTCTGTATTGTTCTGCAATCTGACGTGCCAATTCTTGTTCAAGATCTTTCTTTTCTGCTGCAAGCTTTTTATCTAGGTCAGCCTTTGCTTGTTCTGCAGCAGCTTCGTCTTGTAGTTTCTTCCTCTGTCGATCTTGCATTGCACGTTTAACAATCTCCTCTGCTTCTCTTCTTTTTTGAGCTGCCTCTTCTTGTGCAGCTGCTTCTACATTCTCTTTCTCTACCCGTTCACGCTCCAGTTGTTCCAATTCTCGTTCTTGCTGTATTGATTGGGCTGATGGTTGTTGAGGTTGTGCTATTGTTGGCTCGGGGATGTTCCTTTGATGTTGTAAAGGCTCCGGCTGAGACACTAATTCAGTATCATCAAAAGCAAAATCTCCACGAATAGACTCGGCATAGAAAGCATCAGTAGTTGATGCTTCAGCTGGTAGTATAGAATGACTATCATCTTCTTGGAATTTTCCGCTTTGTATCGAATCATCATCATGTACCCATTCTTCTTCTGGCCTGTGTTGTAGTAAATCTTCAGTATTACTTTGTGACACTGTCTTGAATGTATTTTGTATTTGTTGACCAAGGGCTTCTATATGTTCATTAAATGCTTGAAACAAGGCTGAAGAATCATTCTTTGGTTGTTGGTGTTGATTATGTAACTCATTTATTGGTTGTTCATTTGTTATTGGTATATTAGAATTCAATTCCAGTGTAGTATGAGATAGCGGTAGCTGCTGTTGATATGTTTCAGGCTCTTGTAGCGGTGGTGGAGGAGGTAGATCACTCGGTGGTCGTGGCATTTCATAATTCATTTGTCCCATATCATTATGAGTAGCATAATTAGTAGCTGGTTGTTCCTCAAAATCATTGAAGATAGGCTCATGGTAATAATATGACGAGGAAGGTTCATATAAAGATGGTTCACCTTGTTGATGATATTGCTGATCTCTCCAAGCCTCTTCCATCATTTCCTTCTCTCTTGAATTATTATTTGGTATATTATAATCATCATCAATAATATCATCCTCATCCCATGTGAAATCAGATATCTCACTTATTGATGGGGCCCTCTCTGGTGATGCAACGACATGTAATTTATTATGGGAGTTTTTGTGAGTATTTTTACTACGTTGTAATAATCTACCCATTTCTTTATAATATCGATTGGTAGGGTTAACTGATAGCGCTATAGTAGACGATATATACATTATTGATAGCATTATATTGCATAGCAGATACGGAGTGCTGGTAGTGTTTTTCACATAGCTCATAGTATAGTACATTGTATTAATTATGTGTACTTTGTTGCAAAGCAAATGAGATACCAAATGAAGTTGCTGGCTATTGCAGATATTGTCAAGTCCTCAAACAGTTGTAGGGAAAGACCATGTAGTACTTGTCAAGGCAGCCAATATATCTCTTGCCGCCGCCAGTGATAATAACAACGGTGATGGTTATGGCACACAATTTTTCCATGACGTTGCTCCTCCTTTTTTTAGTGTAAATTATATTGTGTATTTTCTGCAACGAAAAGTAATGCCATCCTGGCCGAGCGGTCTAAGGCGCTGCACTCAAGTTGCAGTATCTTCGGATGCGGAAGTTCGAATCTTCCGGGTGGTAAGTTTTGTTTTGTTCTTTTGCTGTTGATACTTCCTATTCATCTGCTCTGGTTCTATATTGTTGCACAAGTATAGATCGAGACTATACTTTGTATATATTACATACATAGGTGATTTTGTGTCTAATGTTTCGTTGTCCTCATAACCCTAGCTTTTGTTTGAGATTGTCCCTATAACCAACTTTTACAGGTCTCGCTAGATACCATACCCTAACCGTAGCTTGAGGTTCATTAGTACTTTGAGACTCTGGTTTGTATGTTTGAAGCTCGCACTCAAGCTGCAGTATCTTCGGATGCTGGAAGTTTCGAATCTTCCAGGTGGTAAGTTTTGTTTTGTTCTTTTGCTGTTGATACTTCCTATTCATCTGCTCTGGTTCTATATTGTTGCACAAGTATAGATCGAGACTATACTTTGTATATATTAGCCTCGCTTCGCTCGGCTTGAATGTGTGAACCTACTAGTTACTAACACACAAGTTTATATGTCTTGTTTGAATTGTTTGGCTTAAAGTAATTGACTAGTACTACTCTAAGTACTCACAACTCATACATGCATACTGCTTATTCGTCGGGGATTTCAACTTCTCCATCATCAATGCCAGCTTGGACATCACGAGGACTTTCCCCATTAACAGTACATCCGATAGAGTTGCAAGTACCCAAAATTTCCTTCACAGTACCAGCCAACTTTTTTGCCATGGAGCGCTCTCTCATCTGCCTAGCAATCTCAATCACCTGGTCCAAGGTGATGTTACCGTTGTGAACAACATTCTTAACCTTCTTCCTATCACGTACGGGCTCGTTTAGTGCCTTCATAATAAGTGATGAAGAGGATGGGATCATTGATACGGAGGCTTGACGGTTCACTACAGTTAGCTTAACTGTTACGTTAAGACCCTTCCAGTCCATGGTAGCCTTTTGGATATCCTCGCCAACCTTCTTGGGGGAGAGGCCGAGGGGACCAATCTTAGGAGCAAGAGATGAAGCAGGAGCTACTTCTCCTCCAACTGTTCGCATAATAACTAAAGAAGAATAAATTATGATGGGGTATAATGCAAAAGATGATATGTTAGTAAATGTGTCAAATATACATATCGCAGCTTTAAAATAATGCATGACTAGCATATAAAGCTTCCAATGTACACCAATATCTCTAGTCAATGATGTAGTAGATTGATGTCAAATCCTCTCATCAATAGAGTTTATATCATCAACTCAAAAACACCATCTCTTGAACTATGCCGGCTACACAGAAAAACAAAACTTACCGATCTTAACGTCATCGGATGGTGGGCCGCCCATGTTGTTTAAAGACGATGTTTACTTAATAGAAGATGATAGAAACTACGCCAGCGGCTTTTATTATGAGGACTTTTATCTTTTTATGTGGAGGTAAAAAAGCGTATGATACGAGTACGCGGATTACTAGTAACAGGTAAGGATTGAACGTGGGCCAACTCCCCTCGAAGCCCAATTTCTAACTTTACAAGTGTCTCCTACCATATCCAGCCTTCTACTCAATTGCAGCTATCACTATCACTACAACTATAAAGGCATACTATGTTTCCCTTAGCATTAGTAATATGCTCGATTTTGTTTGTGGAGAGAGGAGAGTCTCTTAATATCAATCCAGTTGTAAAAAATCATTCTTCTCGACGACATAAGATATGCAATCAAGTATATCAACATAATGTGATGTTTGTACATAGAAATAGGATGTCAACAACTTCTTCGTCAACAACGAAACTTTATATGAATGCAAATAAATTATGCAATAGATTTTATAGTATATCGGGTCATGATCTTAGATGCCAACATTGCAATAGAAAGATACATCATACATGCACCACATATCACTCTAGTAGATTAATGTCAAGTAAACAAGATGAAATAGATCCCAATGACGACGGTACAACCACACACATAGATGATCATAAAGATAATAAATGGCAAGCAAACAATTACAAAAGAGATAAACATCTACTTCAAGCTGCAATATCTAAACATAATGCTGTATCAAACTTACAACAATTACAACGTAAATATATATTAGATTATGGATTTGCATGTAACAAACGTCCATTGGTAAATGATGTATTGTTTAATGTTTGTAAAATTTGTTTGCTTGCATGGTTCTTGAGTAGTGTCAGTGGTTGCAATGCATTTTCTAATATAAAGGGAGTGATGCAAGCTTTAAATAAAACAACATCACTGTTAAAACTACATATGATCACTACAAGTGCAATCATTTCAATGAGCACCATACATTATTGGACAATATGTGTAACGTTACCTTTGCTTCTATTGGCACTAGTCAAATATGATAAGTTTGGAGCTTCATCACGTACATTAGATGAATACTTCAAACCTCCCCAATCAACAGACAACACACCATCATTCTTTTATACAGTGGATGCATCAAAAAAGAAGAGAGTAAAAGATAAGGATACAGGTAACTTTGTATTATGTTTATTAGAGAATTGGTCTTCAACTGTTATCATGACATTTAGTTTGGGATTGTATTCCATGCTTATATCATTGATAAAGAAGCAAAGAGTTAGTATTGGTAGTGGTTACAACAGTATCAATACAATCACTCGTCTAATCACTCGAATAGGAGCAGCTGCATCATTATATCAATACCCAACATTATTATTTGAATTACATCGTAAAGATCAACCGCGACCATTGTGTCGACAAACGTCATACATGCAAAAGGCAGTAAAGATGTTCTTACATTGGCTTCCATTGGGTATTGCTTCTGATTTGGCATTACTTCTGCTTGGCACTAGAAGACCAGTTGTATTCAATTCAGTCAAGTTTGGAAGCATACTGACATCATTAGTATCTCTAATTCCACCTATATGTCATTTGATTGCCCTTGGAAGGATCACTCGTGTATCTAAATGTTCTGCTATATCATTATCTGAATCTACGAGCTTTCCAGCAAACTCAAAACATTTAGAAGAAGATACAAGAACAAGAGATAATCGTCAAAAGGTTAAATGGCGATATCAACTCCGATGGAGAACACCTGTACGAATTGCCGAGACTATACGCTCATGGTCAAATTATCTCTTTACAGGACATGAATCATTACTATATGGTATGGATGATTGGAAGAAACAACCAATTAGATTTGATGACTTCTCTACTGAGGGAACTCATTACTTGATGCAGAATGATGATAGGAATGATAGTTCCCTTAATACTGATGACAATGGAGATTTGATACCTCATGCAGAAGCAATTGTCGAGTCACTATCACTCATCTTTCGTGATCGAGATGCTGCCGTACAGAATGCAACACAAGCTCGATTGATTAAACATCAAGATTCTTATGATACAAAGGCTCTTGACGATGTATTAGGTATTGCTGTTCAACAATCATTTGATGTTGGCATATCTTATGACTTTGATCATTTCGCACCAAAAGATGGTGACGAGATAGATATTCATCAACTGCGAGCACGAATGGCAAAGAGTGCTGTTCGGCGCAAAAAAGAGTTGGATAGTGCTATGAAGAAAGAGCTCGATACATTGCACAGGTTGAAGGAGAATGTAACTACTGATATGAACAACAACGAGGCTGAACTAGAAATGAAAACTGTCGAGCGAGGTATCCGAGAACGACATGCTCGTGAGGTTAATGAAATGAGAGATTCGCTACTTACTCTAATCCCGACCAATGCAGATATGCCCAAGGGTACTGCTGATCAGTATGATAATCCAATAATGGTTGCTGAGTATGTTGATCTTAAAGCACCTTTTGAAAGGAGTACAGAATTGATAACAAGTATAGAAAGCGCTCCCGACTCTCTTGAAATGATTGAAGATTATGTCAGAAGAGATTTTGGCGACGAAGCTGCAGATGCTTATAGACGAGATGAGATTGCAGCCAGAGTAAAAGAGAAGGAAATGTTATCCCAATTTCGTGATAAGTATGGTGAGCTGAATGATGATAACGACGATAAGAAGTAGGCTAAAGAGTAGGAGTTTATTTCAATTTTTGTACGTTAGTGTCACTTTCGACTTGACTTTCAAGTGCTCAGCGGAGATGGATAAATTGGCACCGACGTAAATCTACTAAAAGTTTTCGAAAGGGCGTTAAATGCTGATGACCAGATGCGAGCATATTGATTGATATACGACAAGCCTATGTACACTACTAACAAACTAACAAGAGAGGTAAAGATTTTTACTGAGGAGAGCGAAGCTTAAGAGTGTTTGTAATGTCGTAGGCAGTATTAGTAAAAATAAACTGCCCATAATTTGGCTTCATATGCCTTGTGGTTGCTTGGTTGTCAAGTATATTCACTGCCCTCAATCACGATAGGGCATCTTACATCCTATCATAATCTCTGACATCAAATATGTGCACATCTTATGTTAGTAATCTATCCTATACTTTTACAATTTTGCAAATAAAAATATCACAATGACCGCTAGCGTAACAAAGACAAAATAAGGAGGGGGGCGGCGTCAATACATCAACAAGCACAAGTCTCATGAAGGTAGTAGAAGCAGTAGTATCAACTTATGGGAAGTTGATTGCCATCTATCATTATCTCACTCGCTGAGCACCTCTGCAGGACGACTTCTTGATGATACTGGGTTGAAAGAGAAGAATGATATGATTGAAGAGCTCAAAGAACAATGACTCTTTTTGCTGAACATATTGCAGCGCACTGCTGCAAGGATACTACATCAGACGACGAGATTCTAAAGTTTTTTCAGAAGAATATAAAGGTTGAGATCATTCGAATTGAACTTGACGATGACGAAGATTAGCTACGAGGAGACGGCCAAACAGTAGAAATATATAACATATTAGGATAGGAATTTAGGATTACATTCCCATCTCTTTCTTTAGTCTTTCAAAATCATCGTCGACTTTTAGCTCTCGTAATCGCTTCTTATCTTGTGCAGCTTGTTCAGTTGATGACGTAGTTCTTCTATGTGGTGGTACCCAAGGTTCATATTGTTGAGGTGTAGCCTTCGTGTTGCTACTAGAACTGCTTCTACTTCCACTGCCTCCTACACTAGTGCTTCTATCATAATTTTGACTAGATTTCTGTTGTTGCTGTTGTTGATATTCTTTTCTCTCAGTTGAGTCATCTCTATTTGTTGCACTCCTGTCTCTACGACTACTACGTCTACTTCCAGAGCTTCTTCGTCCGTACGAGCTTGAGAATCCTTCATTTCTCCAATTTGCAGATGAAGAAGAAGATGATGATGATGATGTACTAGTAGATGTTGTTGTTGAGGATGATGTTGGGGATGGAGCGGGTGGTTCTGGTGACTTGCTATAAGTATTTGATGTTGAAGTCCTCTTTGAAGAAGAAGATGTACTACTACTTGAATTGCTGTATCCTCTACCCCCTCTTCCTTCTACCATCAACTGTTTATATCTTTCCCTCAATTTGATCAAGCGTTTCTTACCTTTCTTCAAGTATCCTTTAACAACCTTTTCCCTTGCTTCTAACTCTGCAATCCGTTCCTCCAAGTCTAACTTTTCCGAGAATTTGATTGCTCCATTCAAATCAGCCTGTACTTGCATTAATTCGTTTTCAACAGTACTCAACTTTGTTTCCAGTGAAGTTACAAGGATATCTGTTTCATCCATCTCGCTTGCTACCTCATCAAACGCTCCATATAATAGTAAGTTGTCATCATCATTATATCCCGATTCAAAACCATCTATATTACCTTCAAGGAAATCAATAAAGTCACCAACAATACCTCCCGATCCTCCGCTGGAATATCCAGCTGCATATCCAGCAGCTCCAGTTAGTATATCTGAGAATATAGAACCAAATGAATCTCCACCTGCATCATACATGGCATCTTCGTCACTGTAATTTGGCATGAAATCTTCCCAATTAGTAGACTTTCCATACGGTGATGATGAAGAAGAGTAATCTGATGTTCTTCTGTGTGGAGGTTGATAATTATATCCGCCAGAGGATGACTTTGTACTGCTACTACCACTACTACTATCAGTGCCTACACTACCTTTATTGCCCCCTGTAAGCATCTCATATGCAGCATTTATCCTTGCAAAGTCCTTACTTGCCTCTTCACGTTCTTTCTCTGTAGATTCTGGTGTAGTTATTACATCTGGATGGTATTGCATAGCTCTTTTTCTATATGCACGTTTGATTTCCTTCTTATCGGTAGTTGGATTGCGTGAATCTAATCCTAGTAGGAGGTATGGATCGTCTACCTTTGGAAGAGGTGGTGGTTTTGATTTATTTGGTGAAGAAGAAGATGACGATGCATACAGTGAAGTTGTGCATGATGATCGTAGTATTGGATATAATTGTACAGGTTGCTTTAATGTTGCCAAGTTGTTTTGTCTACTAATCGATGGTATCGATCTTTTTGAGGGCGATATAAATGCCGCACATGTGGATAGATATGGATATATCATGCTGCTGCCAACAAATAGATTGCAATTTTATTTGTGCTCTTGGTTTTTGATTGTGGTTGATATGTATAAGACAACATCAAACCGTTTTTATTTGCCTCAGTATACGAGATTCCCTATGATGTGTCTCTTAAGTGCATGAATCCATACAGTAAGAAGCTCATTAGCTGCAACGTTTGTGGTTGTGTACATAGACCCCTATTGCAATTCCACATTCTTCTGCTCTTCATCTCATTGGAAATTTTGTTGGGAATAGATGGCGATTAAACGTTTCTCCACCTGAATGCCAAACATGTGAATTTGATACTTGAGGAACCAATCTTCTGCTATAGTTCATCCTCTTCTTGGTCGGAGTCAATGGGGGTTATCTGTTGTGATATGAATGAATTCCAGAAGAGAGGGCCTGAGAGTGAGCCTTCATAAAGGATACCTTATCATTTGATTGACCGTATCTTTTTATCTAAAATGTATATATTATGTATGTATTCAGATCTAATTCTACATTTTATCATTTACAAAACATACTGTTTAGATCCCCTCATAGATCTTCACATATACTAGAACATATAGAAGTTTCATTCCGTCTTTTTGTCGGTGCATCCGTAGAGAAAATGTTGGGTTTTGCCATTGGACCCGAGACGCCGTCAGGTCGATGTCATCCAAACAAGCGCCAAGTATAATCCAAATCCTTGACTTCCCAATGCCAAGACTGCTGTTATCAAGCCAAATATTCGAGGTTTACAACAAGGTATTATCTCGTGGCAGGCAATTGAATCTGACTCTTCCTCTAATCTTACTACGAGGTCATCATATAGATCATATACTGAGAAACACCCAATGAAGACACCGTAAAAGAGTGTCAGATATTGTAACAAGGGATCGAAAAGAAATCGATCCATCAATATAAACCCCACAGTCAAGGCACAGAACCCGATACTCATCATTATCATTATCTTCTTCCTTCTATTGAAGAATAATGTAACCAATAATGCAAATAGGAATATGCATGCTGAAATTAATGCTGCGGTTCTGTCTCCACTCAAAGTTACTAATGTCATACCAACGAAGGAAGTTCCTATATACCCCGCTGGTATTACTATGCATCGTTTACCACCTTCATAATATTTAACTCCGCCTAATGAATGTACTTCACTATTGTATACTTCTATTTGATCAACTTTCCCTCCCGTTATCCAGCAAGCAGCTGCATGACTAAATTCATGTACAGCCGCTGCAATTAATCTCATTGGTTTCAAAAGCAGTGAATTCCATAGGAAGAAATTTGCAAGTAGATACCCAAACAATAAGGCGATAAATATTATTTCTTCATCACCACAACAACAATCGAGTGTCCAATTCGGAATCTTACAATATTCTGGAGGTGGTGCGTCATCATATAGATCCTTTCCTAAATTCTCATAGAAACCATTGGAGTAAAGATTTCTATTTCTAAGAAACATTGCAAATCCTCTGCAATAAGATATGTATAACTTTGATGTTCTTATGTGCAAATTTGTTTGTGTCGGTGTTAAATGTTTTGCCACCCCGACCACCGACTCCAATACCCTAATTTTCTAGAAGCAACAATTGAACAATTACTTTTAATACTATATCGTCTTATATTATTACTAGCCCACTGCGTGGGCTAGCCCTTCGGGGACCCTCCGGGGGCACCTGCGGTGGGCTTAACGCTGCCGCGGGCTCAGTGCATGCCCCCCAAATAGGTTACACTTGTAAAAACAAAAATATTCCACGTGTTCGATCCTGTCCGCACTCCTCCTTTAGTATGGTACGAGTATAAATTTACTTTCAACCACAACTCTACTTAAAACCATAACTAGATACCGGTATCTTGTACTAATTCCTACGTACAGACCATAAAAATTGTACCTGATATGTCCAACAGATACCTATCTTATTTTGTCCATCTACTAGACCATAACTTTAAACGATTATATCTCCATCAATATTAAGAATTGAGTGTAAACGGATAGTTCCATCGTCTTCTACGGATAATTCTGCATAGGAATAGTATATCTAAAATTTTCTGTAGGACAATTTCGGCCACCAAAATTGTTGGCCAAAGTTATAGTGGACATTTTATGGTTGAAAGTAAATAAATACTCGTAAGATTCTGTCTCTTCTCACTAACAAAAATGTAACAAGAGTTGAATAAACTCCTCAAACGGTTTATAGAGATTCTCATCACAAAGCCCTGCATGATAATGATGGTACTTCTTGAACTGCAATAAATACCTAGGCTGGTGGCAATATAATCATAGAGGCGGGGACTAATATGACATATAATCAGTGCAGGCGTGTACAGTGGTGAGCATTTTCGGAGTAGTAGCTTTGTAAAAGATACGATACTCTATTTTCACTGATATTAATAATATTATGATGGCTAGCAACAAATTTGATAGCGATGCCTCTGATAATGTACATGAGGTATCAAGCACATCAATATCATTTACCGATAACAGTTGTCCGGTATCAACAGGTGGTACCGATACCAATCAACAAACTGCTGACACTGGTGCATTGTATAATATGCAGAAGCAAAATGCACAGCAATCAACAAGTAATATGAATAAGCCTTCTGCCAATCACATCTTTGAGAATAATATAGAGAATCTTGCTAATGATAATATTGCAAATACTCCTAGTAATGTCAGTGAGGAGGATAATATGTATCATTCTACATCAACTTATGATCATAACTCAGTATCAGTACAAGATATATCCACACAAGATATGCACAATAATACGAATAGAGACAACACTGAAACAACAATAGCTTCTTCTTCTTTGCAACCACAAATGGGTTCAACTTCCATCATAACACCTAATCATCGCCGTCGCAATTCTAGACGAACAATAACTCAGATGGAAAGTATATCTGAAACTGGACACAGCGTATATGAGGCGGCCAATACATCATCCTCATTATCCTACACAACACCCAGGAGGAGAAGATTACGTCCTCATAGTACTGAAAGTGCTAGCAGAAGATCTAGTAGAAGCACAGAATCTGATACAAGGCGAAGACGAAATAGACGATATATAGAGAGGAGTAATTTCTTTTTAACACCTGATGATGAAATAGAAGAAAATAATGATGATTCTTCATCAAGAAGGAGACGATTAAGTAATGGCAATGCACTTGTTGCAAGTTTAGATGCTGGAATGTCAGCACTAAGACGATGGATCAATGCCCGAAGGCCAAGTTTTGGTGCCGATAGTAGTGTTGCTGGTGGGGGTAGCTCTTGTGGGCCTAATAGTGTATCATCCATGACTGCAATGCGTCTTGGTGAAGAGGATATATTCGCTCTTTCCCACACAGGGAGTGATCAGAGGACAACTTTAAGTGATCAAAATACAAGTGATGGTTTTCTATATTATAGACCGTTTGAGATTAATGTTCGAGATGATGTGGATGTTGAGAGTGCACTCTATGCATCTGATGATGAGAGCGGAAGCACGTCTCGCATACTTCATCCATTGATTTCGTCTGAGTATACAGAGTCTGATCATCCTATTGAGGAAGTACCAACATCCCGACAACGTGCATTTAGTGAGCCAAGTAGAGCTCACATAAGAGAGTTTATTTCGTCCGTTTATGGGACGAGGGCAATTGACAGTAGTTCAAACTCTCCAACAACAGAGACTTCTAGGATGAACCAAGGAGAAAGCTCGCGGCATCGGGAGAGTACTAGTCCATCAATACAAACTTCACCCATGATAATCGAGGAAGAAATAGCTTTAGAACAGACTGAAAGAGCAAATGATACTGAGCGGAATAGAATACCATCTTCTCCGAGTGACAGTGGACAATTAGATATATCTGAATTAGAATTGCCAGATATAATACCTCCTGACAATACACTTGAACCTAATGACACTGAAGTTGAAGCTGATGGTGAGATCGATCCTAATGCACCAAGTTCATCCGATGATCCAAACGCAGAAGCACGGATAAGATGGATAAGAATCAACCGTCGTTTCAAATTCATGATATCGTCAGTGGCTCTTATCTTCAGTCTTCTTCTCTTCTGTATATTAATTGCATGGGTGCTTCTTGCCACCACATATGTAGTATCAAACAAGAAACCTTGTGATGTGCCTCTAAAGCAATACTTTTGGCTCGTATCAACTCAATTGTTGTTGGATGTCTTTAGAGCCGACATAATGAAGTGGCTATGTCAATGGCCTCACAGTCACCGCAGGGTTCCTCCGAGAGTCATTCTTTATAATGTTGCATATGTGAGTACATTGTATCATTATGTGTGTAACATATTTATCAGATAGCCTATGCACTCACATATTTTTCATCTTATCAACAGCTCATATATGCAATGCTTGTGCTAAGGCTGGGGATACAGAGTGTATTCATTAAAGAGACAACATGCTCAAACACTGCACCCGAGCTATTCTATTCAAGTCTTGTGTTTATATGCCTCTCCCTTTTGGCTTGGGCAACAATATGCCTCGGATATCTAATACCATTTGTGTTTGTTGCTATACTACTCACACACAATGGCTATTTTCCTAACGGTGAGCTTACCTCCAGACGCGGAGTTATGGGCGGCCGAAGAACAAGGATTGGAAATGGTAGAATCAGTTCTATGGTGGGCGAGGATATGCCGAATCATCTATCTAACCCATCACCTGAAGGTACAATTGATAGGCTAACAGTAATCTTACCAGAGGAGATACCAGATTCATATCAAAAGGAATGTGCGATTTGTTTGATGGAATATAAAGAAGGAGAGGTTATCCTCCAAACTCCATGCCAACATATCTTCCATAAACGATGCTGTAAAGAATGGTTTCAACTCTCTCGGACTTGTCCAGTGTGCCGTGAAGATGTGCCTTCGGCATTAGGTTTGTCTGAAGAAGGGAGATCGACTTCTGAACTGCCAAATTTTATACGCTTTAGGAGGGAAGTGTCAAGACGCAACGATGGTGCAGTTGAGCTTACAGAGACTACAAACTCATCTCACAATGTGTAATGTAATGTCAAAATGTTGTAAAGTAATAAATTGTATAATGTAAACTGCAGATATTAACTTATAAAAAGATTAAATATCCCCTTTGGAAGAGGGGATAGGGGTATGAACAACAGCTGACACCTGAGGCTGATGTAATTCAAGTTGTTGCTGTAATGGCATCATTGCCATTGGGGTCGAGCTCTGACTTGTGGGTAGAACTGAAGTTTGAATGGGTTGTAGGATTGGTGGCAAATGCATTGGTTGACTACTACTGATAGTGCTCTGTTCGGGAGGCGCCTTTAGTTGACCTACAGCCATTGATGAATCTCCTTGTGACCTTGATGACACACTAGTATCAGAAACTAGCTCAGGCTCGATATTGCAGATTGGCGTAATAGGAACTTCATATGATTGATGAAATAGGCGGTCTTTGGAAGAGCCTGGTGCATCTTGAAGTGGAGGGTAGAGAACTTTGCTACCAGCCTTGGGTTCAGTTTCTGTAGCGGCTTCCACATTGGAATCATCCCCAAGTTCTTCCTTGCGTTTCTCGACATTCATAATTGTACGTTTCATTTCCTCTTCTGGTGTCCATACTAACATGAACTTTCGCTTGACAGAGCAACGGCACATATAGTGACTATGACGCAAACACGAGACCTTATCACTTGAGCACTCACAGCAAACAGCCGATAAGAAGCAAATATGCTTGCCTGTGGTTGATAGGAATCAAAAGAAAGATTGTTAGTAAAAGAAGCCTAACATATGCATGTAGTAGTTCGTGACCTACTACTACTCACATGAATGGCACAATCGTTTATCGTCGTAATCAGCCGAGTCTTCATCGAGCTGGTCGAGACGATTTGGAGGAATGTCAACAGTTCCCGATACATCACGAACTCCGGCACTGATGAGCTTTTGACGGAGTAACATTTCCTCGTTCATCAATCGAGTTAACTCCTTTGAAATTTGACTGCAAATCTCCTTTGTCCGCAGCTCATTGCAATGATGAGCCATTGTGTACACCAACCTATCATGTGAGAAAACTGAAGCACGCCCAAACGTTCGATATCTCTCATTTGCATCGACTGCATGAGGTATCCAATCATGCAACGCGAAGTTTACAGCCTCACCACAGTTTGGACCGAGGCTAAATCCACCGTGAAATGCTCTTGGAAATGTCACAATGAACTCTCCTTGTTGTTGAAGGATTTTGCAAACTCGAACTCCATCCTTTGTCAACAAACGTGGACTGAAGCTTGTGGTGATATGATGTAACAAGTCAGGCACATCTCGCATCTTCATGGAAAGATACGATTTAAATACCTGTTCTACCCCATCGGCATCCTTCTTCGTTCCTGGAACACCATACCACTGTTTGGGAGCTCCCTTGTGATGGTAATTAATACTATACATATAATTATCCTCGTTGTGCCAACAGAAGGTTGAAAATAGACAGCCAAAGTATAACCATGGAACATTGATACCATTTATTCCAACCTTCAAGTGTCGAAGCACTGAATTCTTAGAGTTTGGAATGTTATTCAAGTTCCAGAATGTTTCTTTGTAGAACTCGTCGGTGCCAAAGGCTGGCTCCTCGAGAGGTTCTTCTCCACTTTGTTGGAAGGGGGGTGAGTTGACAGAACGTCCACGCTCCGATAAGGGGAAACCCGATCCAAAGTCCGACGTGTCGACATCATTTCCATAATCAACGTCAATCTCATGGCACTGTTTTTCAACAATATCCCAGTAGTCACGTTCGAGATTCAAAGGTGTCATTTTATTGAGAGTATCCTCCTCTTCTCCTCCCAACTTTTCTTCCGCCTTCAATACTTGACTGCCTTGTTGTTCTGCAGATGAAGGAAACATTGGTATTGAAGGCAGTGTTGGCGGTTGTGAGGTTACGCCGCTCATAGGCCCTACTGTCCCTACTGGTTGTGGGTTCACACCGCCAATGGGCAGTATAGGAGTTGGTGCACTTGGCTTGGTTGGAGTAGAATAGTGCTTCTTCTTCCATTCCTTACTCCAATCAGAACACATTTTCTGATACTCTTTCGCATTATAATCCTTACCGTCTCCAAAGCTAATACCTTCTTGTAGACGATGGATAGATTGGTCCTTAGTTTGAAACTTCTTTGGATTGTCCATATTGATTGCAAAGGGAGGGTTCCAACCTATTAAATATGTAAATATGTATAGTTTGAGGTTAGTGAGATGTGAGTACATGAAATCAAGGGAAAGCCGGTATATAATCCCACACTACAAACTAATGACCAACCAATTTAAACATAACCACAGCATACCAAAATAAAGTTCACATCATGTGTCACAGGACTGGTACTCAACCTCAACATCTAAAAACAACTTACCTTTTGGAGGAACAATCTTGCAAATACCTATATGAATCAGATATAGAGCAATAAAGGAAACGCGTAAGAGGGCATATAATTGACAGAGAGGGGTATATAAGAATACCACACAATACGGGCTTATCAGCTGGGTTGAAAGGTATCTTTTTGTGTGAAGTATTTCATGTGCATGTAAATATATAACTACTCACCATATTTTTCTGCCTTGTGTCGAATCTTCTCGATATATACCAATGGATCACCACTAAACTCTTCTACAGTAGGATAAAATGTAGGACCAAAGGGTACAGACGACAAAGAAGGCTCTCTAACTTGATCTTTGACACTATTTTTTAGTGCTTGTTCAACAGCTTGCTGCTCCTCTCTGGAAGGGCACTCTAATCGTTGAGTAGGTAATCGGATCCGCTTTTGTGGAGGTTGAAGCTCCTCGCCGCCTGGTTGGGCGGTATTTATTGCTTCCATATGAATATCGATAAGAGAGAGTTGACTTTTGATTGTATGGTCATCTTTTTTACAGTTTACAACGAAACTGTCACACTGCGAAGGTGACAAAAAGAAAGGAAGGTGATGGTGCAAGTTAATATTTGAGTGTGGGGGTTTCACAATTCGACCAAAAGAGTGTGTTGGCAGTTAACTCTAGTGTACGGTACAAACTTTTAATCTGCAGTATAAGGTAGTATTCAAAAATGTAAGTAATTAGATGTTATACAACCCTAGCCACAGCCAAAAAGAAATACTTCCCATTGTACACAAGAGACAAGGGAGGGTAGGCAAGCATCTCTTTTACTTCCAAAGTCGTTGCAAACTCATGTTGGACTCTGCATCCTTCTTCATTACCTTACTAACTGCCATTTCAAAGTCCTCTTGTGTAACATGCACTCGTCTCTCTCTCAATGCAAACATACCAGCCTCTGTACAAACAGCCTTACACTCGGCACCACTAGCATTCATCATCTTCTCGGCAACAGTACCCAAATCAATATTCCTCAACAAATTCATTTTACTAGAGTGAATCTTCATAATTGCCATACGGTTCTCGGCATTTGGATTGGGAAATTCAATCTTACGATCGATACGTCCTGGTCGTAATAATGCCGAATCTAAGATATCGATACGATTCGTGGCCATAATAACCTTGATATTTTGTGATGGTTCAAACCCATCCAATTGATTTAACAATTCAAGCATGGTACGTTGTACTTCCGAATCTCCTCCACCTGATCCACCTCCACCACGACTTTGACCAATACTATCAATCTCATCCATGAAAATAATACTAGGCGAGGCCTCTCGTGCCATGATGAATAATTCACGTACCATACGACTACCCTCTCCAATATACTTTTGTACTAACTCGGCACCTGATACACGGATGAAGGTACAATCCGTATGATGTGCAACAGCACGTGCCAGCAATGTCTTACCCGTACCTGGAGGTCCATACAATAACACACCCTTGGGTTGTGCCACACCCAAACTTTCAAATAACTCTGGATGTTTAATTGGTAATTCAATAACTTCCTTAATTTCCATAACCTGTTTTTCTAATCCACCAATCATATCATATGTCGAATCTGGTACGGCCTCAACCTTCATTAATGATACTAGTGGATCAACCTTCGTTGGTAATATTTTATGTAATGTATATGAATCATTCCGTAATGCCACGCGAGTATTTGGTTTTAAATCATTAATATCAATATCTTTATCAATATCAACAACATATTTACCCTCGGGGTTGACTTTCACTAATACCTTTTTCTGTCCCATTTGTTTAATAACTTCACCGACGTAGGATCCTGGTTCTTGTAAGTGGTGAAGCTCCTCGCGGAGCATACGTACTTTGGCGTTGAGTTCATTACGACGTGCTTTGAGACGTTGTAGATCAGATGATCTTTCCGATATTGTCTGTTTGTTATGGTGCAGTAAAAAAATAGATGTGAGTTGCATGGGTATTTTATATGTATTAGAGTAAATCTATTGCAACAAAAAACTTACCGAACTTAAATCCCCTATTTTTGAGGAATAGTACTTATCCATCCCGCCCGTATGAACTTGTGCTGTCATCGTATTGTACCTAATGGTTCAGTATGTAAAAATCGGCACCTTCTATTTTTGACTTTTTGACTTTTGACTTTTTTGAGACGATGGTACCATATCTTTTAAGGAGTTTGCCATGATGAAAACTGGCTTCAATTCCTACAAGCTCTCTTGTTTGGTACCTAATACCTACTGCTATCCTTCATTCTGTACTGTAATCGCTTATATCGTTGTTATTATCCTGAAGAGTAAGTTTATATCTGTTGTTACTGAGGGATTAATCTTTGGATGGCGCAGTATTGTTCATCTCACAAACTCACAACATACCATTTTGTGTTTTGTCGTGGCTGCACCACAACATACCAATACCTCTCTTCATCAATATACTAGAATATAAATAAAAACATGTTGGCATTAAAGAAGAAGAGAGAAGCAGAGGCAAAGGCAGCAGCCGAAGAAGCCGCCGCCGCTGGAGCAGTCCAAACGCCCGGTACTGCACCATCAGCTGCAGACTCATCGAAAAAAGTTTCATTATTAGGTGTGGGTGGTAAGAAGAAAAAGACTGGTGCGGGCGGTGCCAATGGACAGAAGAAACGTAGTCCTGGTGAAATTCGAATTCAGAAAGGTGAGTTTTATATTTGTGTGTGTGGTGTTTGTGGTATGTTATTTGGGTGTGGGGCCGATCAGGATTATGAGAGTACGATGTAAGATTTATGTCATTGGCGTTTGTTTTGGGATTGGGAATTGATTATAGAGACTAAGAATGAGGCGTTATACGCTTTGGAATTATCGAGTTTACCAATACTCACTCATCTCATACCTTCACATTTATTATTTAATGTCCACACTCAACAGATATTGCTGAACTTGATGGAGGAAAGGTTGCAAATATTGTATTTCCCAACACAAATGATCTAACCACGTTTGAAGTATCCATAACACCCGACTCTGGTTTTTGGAAGAATGCAACATATAAATTCAAATTTGATATACCCGACCATTATCCCCATGCACCACCCAAAATTCATTGTGATACAAAAATCTATCATCCAAATATCAACTTGGAGGGTAAAGTTTGTTTGAATATTCTACGTGAGGATTGGAAACCAGTATTGGATATCAACGCTGTTATTTACGGCTTGATTTTCTTATTTTATGAACCAAATCCAGATGATCCTTTGAATCATGAGGCTGCAGAATTATTTAGGAAGGATGTCAAACATTTCGAAAGGTTGGTTCAGCGTACCTTGAGAGGTGGAATGATGGACGGAGTGTATTTTGATAAGTTGGTCTCAAAATAATCAGTTAGATGAAGTTGTTTGATTAAAAGATTGGGTTCTGGGGATTCGGTAATAGAAACAAACAAATTGGAACAACAATTGTAATTGGGGATTTGAAAATACTATCTCCAAAGCCTACTCATTGGGGAGCTACAACGAATCAATGATGAGGAACAAATCGAATCCTAGTGGTTTCCACACATCAGGATATTGCAAATTAGTGTGTGTATAACATATGAAAATGCAACGTCACACCATGTTTTGTATCTAGATACTGATTCAATGAAAAGTATATCATTAGCGCAATCGTGGTGTCTTATTTATCTCAGTTTTTGTTGTTATCAGTCTTACTTCTTTCTCTATTTAGCATACGAGTTAGTGTTCGTTCGTGTTCGTTCACAATCTACTGCATGTGGTCGCCAACTAATCAGCCGTATTCCACCAAAGTTAAGTTCTTGGTTTCACTGTCCATCTATCTCGCTTTTTCTCACCCTAGCATGATATCATTTCAATTCAAACAAACCTTCCTCTTCCCCTTATCAATTATCTACCCAGTCCACCTCTCATTATAATATTGAAGAACTCTGCTCTAGTCTTTTGATTCTTTTCGAAACAACCCCGTACACAGCTTGTAACGGTTTTGGCGCCAACCTTTTGCACACCTCTCATTACCATACAAAAGTGACTACTTTCAATAACAACGCCGACACCCAATGGTTCTACTGCCTCCTCGATTGCATCAGCAATTTGTCGAGTTAAACGTTCTTGTACCTGAAGTCTACGAGAGAAGACTTCTGCTATACGTGCTATTTTGGACAGACCAATAACTTAGTTTGGTTTATGAGGGAGAAGAGTGTTAAGTTGATGTTAGTTGATGCACTTCATATGATGTAATACAAAATTGTGCATATGATGTGCACATTATTTCTTTGCAAATACATCACACATCAGATATATACTTGCTCACTTACTTTTTCCATTAGGAATATACCCAACACTAATCTTACCAGTAAATGGTACCATATGATGTTCACACATTGAATGGATATCAATATCCTTAACAACAACAATCTCCTTATGACTATCCTCGGTAAATACTGCATCATTTAACACATCATTGGCACTTAAAGAATATCCCGATGTCATGAATAGTAAAGCTTTAGCCCAACGTTCAGGTGTTTTAAGTAATCCTTCACGTGATGGATCTTCTCCGATACACTTTAATATAGTTTTACATGCAGATGTCATCTGTTCTAGCTTTTCCTCTTGAGATGTTGGTTTACCTACTTCATGACAATATTCAGAAGAGAATGCATTTGTTGATGCTGTCATTGTAGTTGTTGTAGTCGTTTGCTGTTGTAAGGTACGTTTTCTCTTTCTAGAATTATCACCTCCTTCCTCCTCTTCTTTTGCATATTCTTTCTTAGATTCTTCTTCTATGATGTCATTGCGTATTGGTGTTGATGATGTAGAAATTGATGATAACTCTACGGGTGATGGAGAATTAGAACCTCCAGATAATGATGACATATTTTATTCTATTTGTCGGGGGAAATACTACAGATGCTATGATAGTAGAGTATTAGATGCTCTTTAAAGAACGTTCTTCTATCCAGATGAGGAAGATGAGTTTTAGTGGGTTGTCACTTTTTGGGGGAACGACGGACAGACGGAATCTCACTTCTTTATGCTTAACCGACGTAGCGCATTATGGCAAAGGGGATGTGAGTTGCTAGTTGCTATTTGACTTGATAGCTCGTCCTTGTACTATTGTATCATATTGCAAAACAGTTATGGTATGACTGCTAATGCTGGATTGTATAGCTTCCACATCAGAATCGAAAGCTTAAAAGAGTAATTAAGGAAAGAGATCGACACTTCTCTAATCTCTACAACTTCATATCTTTTTTAAAACTACAGCACCACATGCTGTACAATATCAACTACATAAGTATGATATGCATTTATCCGATATGTTTCCGGTATGGTGTCTGTGGGTATGTGTGGGTATGGTAATGGTATCCTTTCCGTAAGAGAAGTTTATGATGCTTCTCCTTTTTTGAGTAGAGAAACAAATTAACAGAAATACGGATCTACATATCTGGACAATAATACCCTTTTGGATGAGGCCAGGGTGAATACGATAGTATCAGTCGAGTCTTTTGTAAGGGGATTGGTTGAAAGTTGAGGTTATTCAAATGAGAAAGGTTAATGATGACGTAGGTAGGAAGTCGGATAGTTTCTGACAACTTGGCATTTTACAAATTTTGGGCCACAGCCACAAGAGCAAAGGCTATCTATTACTCTTTATTAAAACATCTGGCACAATCAATTTATGAAGTGGTTGGGGATAGCAGAATATAGTCATTGATGCCTAGTATCATGGGAATTAGAGTATCATGGAAGATAATATAATAATAAATAAGTCAGGGATACCCGCATCATGTGATGAGGCTTCCTCCCGAACAAGTGATGGCAATAGTAATAAATCAAGCAGTTCTGCAGGTTCACCATCTAGAAGACCTCCATCATGTCCAGCGTTTAAACTGCGGCCTAGGTCAAAAATGAAGAACCTACCAATTATTAATAATATAATGAGTACTACCCCCGACGATGGGTGTTCGACAAAGAAATTAATGCACAACATTAGTCCGTGAGTAAACATGATGTTATGACATCCTTTGCAATTTTATAATAGTTTTTTATTGTATCTAACAAGTAGTATATTAATATCTTTCTCTGATGTAAATAATTTTATTATAGTGATGGTCCTATGCATCCGTCTGCTGCAGAAGGCAACAACACATATCTGGAGGATACCCCCAACACAATGCCACTACAACCATCATTTACATCATTCCTTAATGATAAATGTCCCTCATCTCCTACCAAGAAACAAAAATTGCAAGAGATAGATCGTCGACGATTGAAATTGAGTCCGGTAAATGATACAGATGATGATTCGGAGTATTCATGTTCGTGTGGTACTACTACCGATGATTTTTCTCCACTGGTGTCACCACCAGTAGCCTCTTGTGGGTTAATAGCCCCTGCATTCCCACAGTTGGCATTTCCATCCACGCCAAGTAAGGAAGGAGGCGACCAACGGTCCCCATCAACTAAAACTACTACAACCCCGAACGGTAAGCGTCCTTTCCCTGAAGAAGATGCTGTTAACGATGAGTTCGGAAATGATAGCCAAACATCAAGTCCATTTGGAACTCCACAAGGACGAAAGATGTTGCAAAATTTATGCATAAATGGCTCGCCATCCCCAACTTTGTCTTCTGTATCCCCCACACCTGAATCGGGTTCTACCATACGGTCGCAACTGATACATCAAGAGCTACCAAATATGCCAACGTTTTCATTCAGTCCGTCATTAAACCTTGGCAACAATACTTCCGATGGAATAAATGATAATAGGGAGGTATCAGGCAGCGCTACACTAGACTCGTCGGTAAGGGAAACAATTGCTTTCTCTATGGGTAGTGCAGTATTTGGCACTCCCAAGAAGGCTCCAAGAGGTTTGGGAGACTCGGCAAGTAGTTCTCCTTTACATTCATTGCGTGGCAACCGAACTCCCATCGGCTGTCGAAGAGGGTCCGTGTTTAACGCTCTCCCCCCACGTATATACCCCAATGGGAGAGAGGACTCTTCCGTTGGTGGAAGTACAGTACAAAGTATGGCCGAGAATTCACTCTTGTGTTCCTCCCCATATACTTCAAGTCCATCGCCTCATGTGGCTCCATCATATACTTCATCGCCATCACCGCGAATGGTACCACTCACTGTTTTATCAGGGAATGGTCAGGAAAGTATTGAGGCCCAAGCATCCTTCGATCAGTCGACGTCATCTCGATCTGCTACGGGTATGCCATCCCCCCTCATGCGTTCTCTTGATCGAGGAGAAGAGGGTGAAGGTGATCTAGAAGAGTTCCTTTCACCTAAGATGCTGCGGGATATATCCATGCCTAATATTACCACTCCCCAAGAATCACCCCTGTCAGCTGCAAGTAGTCGTCTTCTTTTACCCAAGATAAAGCTTACCCCGAGAGGGAAGAATAAAAAGTTTGTGTCTCCAAGTGGCAGTCTAAAGCTATCGCCTAGAGCAGAGTTTCGCGATGGCTCGATAAATATGCCAAGAATGCCTTCTAACAAGATGCAGCACAATAATACCATCGAGTCGGCATCATCGTCAATCGTGCAACATAGTACTGATGATGAGGAAGCTGCGGAGATGGATTCTCTCTTGAATGGTTTTGAACTTCATAAAACAAGTCAAGACAATAATAGTAGAGAGGACTCCAATCCAGGCTTAGATTTACTCGGTAGAGTTGAGAGCGAGGAAGAAGAAATGGTAGCCTTGACCCAAGATAATCCTTTTCAGACACAAAATATTTGGTTACCACCCACGGTTACAAGGAGAAAGTCAGGAGACGACTTCGAGATTGGAATGTCTCCTCATTTGTCTCCCGGCGATGAAAAGCCTATGCCCTTGATTACATTAGGGAGCGGTCAATCTGGAGAAGAAGGTGTTCCGTGCTTAAGTCCAAGTTTTCTTCCTCGTCCAGTCCCTGCCAGCAACTCCTCTCGTTCATTGTTTAATTCAAATGGATCATTGAATGATCCATTTGAACGAATTTTACATGCTGACTTTGTTGCCGAGGCGGCCAAGTCAGATGAGCCATTGACAGATGATGAAGAAGATGAAGAAGAAGACACATTTTTGCTACGTCTTCCCCAATCCAATCAAGGAAAAGATGCCAAAACATTAAAGACTGTTCAACATACTGAAAAGAAGCTGTTGAAGTCAAGTAGTACTAGTTTCCGTACTGAGTCGCCTTACTTTAATAGGCGTGCAGAATCACCCTCGTTGAGGGTTATGAGGAGGAACAAGTGGAGCGACCTTAGTATGACATCGCCAACTACCCCGACTATCTTTGAAGACGGTTTAGCACCGGCTATGAACCAACACGCCACAATAGAGGGGAGTTCAAGTCAAACCTCTTTACATGTGCCCAAAACTGAGACGTTTGCCACACTCTGCTCTCTGTCAGATTGTGATGCATCCGAAGTTGTTGTGACAAGCCCCAAGAACAAGAAAGCATTATGCAGCCTGAAGGGGCGACAATCAGTGACTAGCTTATTATCGATGACGAGTCTATGCGGATTGAACATAGTTCATGAAGCAGGCTTGATGGAAGACAATAAGGTATCTGTTGTGATGTCACGATCCGAATCATCCGAGTTCTCGGCTTCATTGTTCAGGCCCCTTGGACTTGTAAGGTCTGAGTTCTCAATGAACTCACTAGGTTTATCAGTGGACTCTGACATTGATCAACGTGAATTGTTTACTCCACCGGTTATATCAGTGAGGAAACAAATGCTTACTCCTCCTCAGCTTCCCAAAAGAACAGGTGCCAAACCCCTTTGAGCTTGACATTATTTGCTGTTTAACAGCATGTGTATATTATATGTTACTATTTGTAAACTTGCTAGCTATAGATAGAAGTAACATTACTACCTTAAAGTGATGTTGAAATAGATACTGTTTTTTTATATTATTAGATGTGATCTGTTGTGTTTGTCGTGTTGTTGCCTATTTCCTCCTCAATCATCGTACTATTGTCGGGAGCAGTGCTGTTGTTCTCTTCTACAACAACCATACTTGACGAGATATCTATTTCGTCATCTATGTGCAGTTGATCGCAAGCAGAGTATAATTTACATTCATCCTCATTATTAGCGATACAAGTCAGATGGTTATCATAGCAACATAATGCAGATTTACATGCATCTTCACAAAGATTAATACGACATAATAGATCTAGATCTGGTGAAGGAGGTGGTAATTCAACAATAAATGCAGATGCTGCTTCATCAATATTTGTCGGTATTGGGGTGAGTAGATTGAGCGTGTCGCCTGAAGAGAGAGACACATCAGTGGTTAGAAGAATATAAGGTCAAGCAACAAACAATTTCAGCACTCGCACTCACATGGCTTATACATCTCGCAGATATTATTGTATATATCCATTGTCGCTTGGGAGGCATACATTACATCGTCAAAACATGGTGCTCTAGCTCTGCATAGTTGATAACACTCTTGTCGAGATATGGTACTAACTTTCAAGCTTTCATATGAACATAAATTAGGCAAGTTTAGAGGAGCCTCAGGTGGAAGGACTCGGACTGAAAGATGCGCGTTTAGCGGTTTATGAAGACGAAGAGAGACGAAAGTAACTCAAGTTAGTATACATGGTTTGCAAAGGCAATCAAATGAAGATACATAAAGGCCAAATAAAGCATCAGATCTCAAATACTTCTTATGGAACACATGAATTCACATCAAAAAACAACACTAACGCGGACTTTCCTGGGCCATCAAATGTTTCCTGTTCCATTGTTGTAGTAACATTACCATTCACTACATTATTTTCAACTTCTTCTACGTCAGTACTGTTGAGAGATACATTATCCGCCGACTCAGGTTGCAGTTTTTCATCGTCTCCTTCTAAGTCGGTAGAGTTGTCTTGAATCACAACCTCATCTAACATTCCCATTCTTATACATGGTTGGTAAAGGTCACAAATCTGAGAATGCTCAGCATAGCACGACTCTTCATTTTGCAATATACAGCATGATCCTGACTCACAGGCTCGCTCGCAATCTGTCAAGCCAAGAAGGGTAGATACAACATCGGTTGAGCATAATGTATCAAGATCTTCTGTTGGTATTGTCGGGGGCTCTGATGGTAGCTGAGGAGCTTCGACTGTGTCGGTCGTGCTATTCCCATTATCCTCAATCACAGTACTATTATTTGAAGTAGTGATGTTATTCTGAATGTTAATTTCCCCATCTGTCACAACAGTATTATTGTTGAAAGTAGTATTGCTGCTAGAATCTATGAATGTATTGTTATTGCTGATGACTGTGACATCACCATCAATCTCATCTTCTTCTTCTTGAGCCGTAGTGTTGTCGGAGAAAGTTGGATCAGTACTCCCGTCATTATCCAAGACTTCTCCTGCCAAAACAAGACAAGGAGAATATTCCAAGCAGACCTCTTCGTTAGCATCATAACATGAAGACATCCACGAACTGTATCCAAACTTTTGTGGGTAACAACATAATCCATCCTGACACGCGACTATACATCTTGTGCGCGCCGTTAGTACCCCTGCAAGTATCATCTTTTCATTGTCTACGCCCGAACATGCCTCCGCTATCTCAAGGGATGGAGCAGGTTGAAGTATTGGCGTGGGTGATGGAGCTGGTGTTGGCGAAGAGGAATCAGTGGGATACGATGAAGAAGACGGAGTTGGTGTAAGTTCTTCTTCAACCCATACTAGAGACACAGGCTTATCTGGCTCGGGTTCCGACTCGTTCGTTTCATCATCTTCGTCATCTATATCTGGTGGAGATGATATCTGCTGTGTGGATTCTTCATCTTCTGGTTGCGTTGATATCTGATTTTCCGAGGAGTCATCCATCGGTAAAGTTAGACTTATGACCGGCTCTGGCTTTGTGGAATTGTCAGGACTCGCTGTTGCTTCTGAAGCAGTACTTGGTTTGTTGACATCAGATGTTTCTTGACCGTCTTTGTCACTTGAATGATCACAAAACTTGCTGTATTCTTGACATGAATCTAAATTCGTATCAAAACAATTAGTAACAACATGATGACCTTTAATATCAGTAGAAATTCCACTCGATGATAGGGAATATCCCATGTTATATGTAGGGACATGACAGCATCGTGCAAGCTTACAGTGGTCTTCACAAATTTGTTCAGAATCACTTATTTGTATTCGTCGATGAGACTTGGAGGTTTGATGGTTATGGCCTCTGAGTCGTTTCCTCTTGATTGTGTCAGCTGCTGTTGGCGTGCTCTCAGTGTTGTGCTCTTGTGTATTAATACCACCCATTGCCTTTATTTCCATACACATTTGAACAACATTCAATGACGGCTTACGTAATAAACCATCCTTTGTATCTTCAGAACTATCGTGAACTTGATCGCAATATGGTCTATATCTGCGACATGCAGCTATACTCCTCTCGTTATTCTCATTTAGACATGATGGTCCTGTATAGTATTCGGGATAACAGCACGCCGATGGTAAACATGCTTCGTAGCATGCTGGAAGATACGCGTTTCACAGTTATGAGGGTGAAAGAGAGACAATTGAAACTTCTGTTAGTACATGTGTTCAAAGGCAACAATCAATCAAGGCAAACAATATATCCAAATCATCGAGTTGTTCTTGGATTCACATGATAAAACAATATACGCGAACTTTCCTGAAAGACTTCCAGGCATGTTAGATGCAGAACAACGTCCTTCAATGTCTATAGGAGGATCGTCAACATAATATTGAGACACTGAAAGGGTATCCTCTTTATCAGATTTGCCCGGAGTGTTATTGTCCGATGCATCTGATTCTTCAACGATTGTATCCTTATCGCTACTATCCCTCGTTAGTATCAATGCCGCAGCCACAGCACCTCCAGCCACCAATATCAAGACAATGCAACATATGAACATTTTCTTCTTCCTTGAACGTTTCCTAGCAAGTCTCTTGGTGTTTGATGTGGCGTCAGAATACAGTGTGATAGCATCATGATCAACTGTTGAATTGACAGTCTTTTTATCGCTTCCGTCAAAGTTGACTTCACTAATACGATCCTTCATACTGCTCGAATTCGATGGTCGTCTATCACTACTCTTGTGACTGAACTTTGTATTCACAGCATCTCGGAGGGACTCGTCACGGTGAAGATACTCTTTCATACTATCGGGTGTTCTTGCACCATTTGACCGGCTTACTGATGCTCGTCGTGATCGGTTATTCCCTTGTTGTTGCTGTTGCTCTTCCAGTGCTTTCATTTGCTTTAATAATAGTTCCATTTGCTGATTAGGTTTCTGTATATCTTGTGCCAAGCCTGATAAGGATACACCAACTGGCGCATTTAGAACAGCAACTTCCATATCAGTAGATGCGACCATACTGCTCATACTTGAGGCATTCGAATCTCTACTCCTCCTCTGAATATAAAATTTATCTTCGGGAGTAATACCTAACAAGTCGCCTCCACTTTGCGTCGTTCTTCGTCTACTACTTAATCCTGATTTGGGTGGCCCGTCACTCTTGTTAGTTTGAACTAGATGATATCCCTGTTGGGGGTTCTCGCCTAAAAATCCAGCCGGAGCCGACGCATTAAAAGCTGAACTTTTACCAGAATTGTTTGTCTCAGTTGTCCTTCGTCTTCTTCGTCTACTGTTGAAGCTATTATCCGCGGAAGGTCTACTATCTGCTGATTTGCCTCGTTTTGGATCAGATCTACCGCTTCGTTCTATTGAGTTACCTCTGCTCCGTAGACTTAAATCAACACGCCGTGCTTGACTAACGACATTAACCAAGTCAGATTTCTCATATATTCCTTCAACGGGAATACCATGCATCTTCAACTCTGCCTTGAGGTCGCGTATTGTCATTGTATTCAAATCCTTATATTCATACTGCTGTTGCGGAGACTCCTCTGAAGTTATTGAATTCATCTTATCTCTCCTCCAAGACTCCTTACCCTTGCCAACTTCTTTCTCGGTACCAAACATTCGTGCTGATTCGGACACACCATAATATCCAACATTTGGTTCTGACATACCAAATCTATTATTGCTTTGTATACCCGCAGTTGTTGCTCGTCTCCTCCTTCCGCGGGAGGCTTCGTTAGTAGTGGTAGTGCTTTTACCAACAGAAGACTTTTCATGTTGTTTCCTAAATGCATCCCCACTCACAAATGCATCCCCGCTCACACCTAAGCTAGCTCGACGATTCTTCATACTTTGCAAGGGAGGAGTTTTTGATCCACTTTGTGCCGCGGCTCTCCAATCACTTGGTCCTTGATGTGCAACAGTTTGTCGTCGTGGTGGATTCCCTTTTCTTTCTCCCCTCATATTATTATTATTCTTGGATTGTTGTTGTGGTGGTATCCCATCGGCAGTATGTCGACGATTCGGTCCTACACTTGTCTTATTGTTATTGCTAGTACTTCTGGGATTGGAAGAGGGAGCAATCAAAGTTGGTATTTCCCATCTTTCATTTGTGGTCGTCCTCCTTCTGTTCTGTTGTTGTCCCCCACTCCTTCCCTTGCGATCCCCCCTCGTCGTATTCCCCGCCTTTTCAGTGTAAATACCAGTATTAATAGTTTGTGTACCATCAACACTCTTAATCATATCAAATGAGGTGTAACTATGGGAATGCTTCATACCCCCGCCACCCTTATCCGCTGGTAGATTATGTGGGTTATTAGTCGTCTGTTTTTTCCTAACTAATGAATGATCAGTTAAGAATGCTTTCCGCAATGCGTCACGTTTATTATCTTCAACCTTTGTTAAACTATTACTGAGTGGTATTCCTTTACTATTAGTTGGTACCCCTCTACTATGAAAAGAATGCCTTGTGGGTCTTAAGAGATATAAGGTGATTAAGAAAAAAGAGGTATGAATTATGATGGATTGATTGAATTAGATAAACATGATATGCACACATTATTGCAACGCATATTATGATATACAAGCATTATATAACTTACGGTTCTATAGATGGCGGAGGTGGACTATTTATTAATGGATTTGGACGACAGTGTTGGTCAAAGTTTAAACTTGCACGACGACGTTGTTGTTGTGCTTTCATATGTCGCTGCTGTGATTGTTGTAAACCAATGTTATTATTACTATTATTATAATTGTTGTCATTATTATCAAAATCGCCACTACAACCGATTACTACTGGAATACCCTTCTGATGCTTTGAGTTGTTGTTGTTGTTATCATTATATGGCGGTGGAGGTATACTAGTTTGAGTCTGAGTGTTGTATTCTTTATTATATGTACGAACTCGAGGAGGGGAATTTTGCATTGCGTTGCCGCCAGGCGAGCCTTTAGGATGCCCTTGTTCTCTCATCATGGTTAGTTGCTCATTCAAAATATGGTCTACGATATATATGGTTTGTTGTCACTGTTAATTGTTGTTATAGTGCTATGACGCCACCATTATATTTAGTATAGGAGGCCATACATTGAGGGGCTTCTTTACAGGACACACATGAAAAAAGGTCACTCTAAATTGTCTCTTTCCCTGTAAGTTTGTTTGGGGTTTTCTGCCACTTCTTGGCCAGTGCTAGACTTGTTCAAATATGGATTACCATACCAAAATGACACTGTGAATGTGGGGTGATTGGTTAAAAAAAAAAAAATATATATATATATGCTACTATACAAGTTTCGTGGCCAAACCGAAAGCCGCACAGCCACGCAACAAGAAGACTAAGGCAGCGAGTTTAACTCAGGAGCTTCAGAAAAAGTGAGACAACTGCAAATCAAAGCTAAAAAGTAAAAAACCCTCTCCGAAAGAGGATCGAATCCTTGATCTCAAGATTAACAGTCGAGCAAGTCTTGTACCTTTGCATCCATTTTCAGTCGAACTGGGTACCTCTGGTACAGAGAAATCAACTAAAAGAGAGATAGTGTATTATGATACTATCAATTGTCTATAAAATCCCATCATATATACATAGTTAACTCAGGAGCTTCAGAAAAAGTGAGACAACTGCAAATCAAAGCTAAAAAGTAAAAAACCCTCTCCGAAAGGGGATCGAACCCTTGACCTCAAGATTAACAGTCTCGCGCTCTACCTACTGAGCTATCAGAGAATAAAAGACTGTCGAATAATAGAGTACTTAAACTCAAAATATAATATGAACAAGAAAGAACAAACTTGATGCCACTTCAAACTTCACACCAAAGTGTTTTGGCACCACTAAATCCACTGTAGTTGCTTCAATATTAGGATGTAGGAGATTATTCAAAAGACAAATGTGATCTCCTTTACATCAGTTATCAATTTCCAATTATAAACTTGACTAATATCATCCAAATTTTTCATAAGCACAGCTAAATTTTTGGCTGTTTATTGATTGTTAAAGCCACCCCATGTATAGGTAAGGACTTGAGAATGTGTACTGAAGCATATGCAACACTCATGGTGGAGTTACAACAAGACGACCAAGACTTGTTGCCGGTTCTCTTGTGCCTCAGATTGGGTCCGATTTTCGAAATCGAACCGACTGGTCGACAATGTATCACCAAAAGGTGGAGCTATACAACCACTCTCCTTCTTATATATTGGTAATTCCTTAATATATATGTATATGAAAGGCCAATGGACACTATCAGCACCATTGTAGGGCCCTCATCACACTTGCGCATCCACTTGTTGGCAGTTCTCTTGCCTCAGATTGGGCCTGATTTTCGAAATCGAACCGGCTGTTCAACAATGTTTGGCCATCAAGCAGTGGTAACCACAGAAGTTATTGATGTTTTGCCATTGTATATGTGTAATAAAGGGCAATGAACACTATCAGCACCATTGCAGGGCCCTCCATCACACTTGCGCATCCACTTGTTGGCAGTTCTCTTGCCTCAGATTGGGCCTGATTTTTTGAAATCGAACCGACTGGTCGACAATATATGGCCATCAAGCAGTGGTAACCACAGAAGTTATTGATGTTTTGCCATTGTATATGTGTAATAAAGGCCAATGAACAATATCAGCACCATTGTAGGGTTCTCATCACACTTTCATGTCCACTTGTTGGCGGTTCTCTGATTGCCTCAGACTCAGATTGGGTCAGATTTTCGAAATCGAACCAGCTGTCCGACAATGTATCACCAAAAGGTGGAGCTATACAACCACTCTCCTTCTTATATATTGGTAATTTCTTAATATATATGTATATGAAAGGCCAATGGACACTATCAGCACCATTGTAGGGCCCTCATCACACTTCCATGGCCACTTGTTGGCGGTTCTCTCTCCTCAGATTGGGTACGATTTTTGAAATCGAACCAGCTGTCCGACAATGTATCACCAAAAGGTGGAGCTATACAACCTCTCTCCTTCTTATATATTGGTAATTCCTTAATGTATATGTATATGAAAGGCCAATGGACACTATCAGCACCATTGTAGGGCCCTCATCACACTTTCGTGGCCACTTGTTGGCAGTTCTCTTGCCTCAGATTGGGTCAGCTTTTGAAATCGAACCAGCTGTCCGACAATGTATCACCTAAACGTGGAGGTATACCATCATTCTGTTCCTTAGTTATTGATGTTTTTCCATTGTATATGTGTAATAAAGGGCAATGAACACTATCAGCACCATTGTAGGGCCCTCCATCACACTTGCGCATCCACTTGTTGGTGGTTCTCTTGCCTCAGATTGGGCCTGATTTTCGAAATCGACCCAGCTGTTCGACAATGTTTGGCCATCAAGCAGTGGTATACCATCATTCTGTTCTTTAGTTATCGATGTTTTGCCCTTTTATATGTGTAATAAAGGGCAATGAACACTATCAGCACCATTGTAGGGCCCTCCATCACACTTGCGCATCCACTTGTTGGCAGTTCTCTTGCCTCAGATTGGGCCTGATTTTCGAAATCGAACCGATCATTCGACATTTTTTTTGAGTGAGAGCCACTGTGTAAAATGAAGCAGTATCTTTTTCTCAAACTCAAAAATTACATGGATACCGCCAACGCACATCGCTTATCAGCACCATTGTAGGGTTCTCATCACACTTTTGTGTCCACTTGTTGGCGGTTCTCTGATTGCCTCAGGCGAGTGATTGGGCCTGATTTTCGAAATCGACCCAGCTGTTCGACAATGTTTGGCCATCAAGCAGTGGTATACCATCATTCTGTTCTTTAGTTATCAATGTTTTGCCATTGTATATGTGTAATAAAGGGCAATGAACACTATCAGCACCATTGTAGGGCCCTCCATCACACTTGTGCATCCACTTGTTGGCAGTTCTCTTGCCTCAGATTGGGCCTGATTTTCGAAATCGAACCGATCATTCGACATTTTTTTTGAGTGAGAGCCACTGTGTAAAATGAAGCAGTATCTTTTTCTCAAACTCAAAAATTACATGGATACCGCCAACGCACATCGCTTATCAGCACCATTGTAGGGTTCTCATCACACTTTCATGTCCACTTGTTGGCGGTTCTCTGATTGCCTCAGACTCAGATTGGGTCAGATTTTCGAAATCGAACCAGCTGTCCGACAATGTATCACCAAAAGGTGGAGCTATACAACCTCTCTCCTTCTTATATATTGGTAATTCCTTAATGTATATGTATATGAAAGGCCAATGGACACTATCAGCACCATTGTAGGGTTCTCATCACACTTTCGTGGCCACTTGTTGGCGGTTCTCTCTCCTCAGATTGGGTCAGATTTTCGAAATCGAACCAGCTGTCCGACAATGTATCACCAAAAGGTGGAGCTATACAACCACTCTCCTTCTTATATATTGGTAATTCCTTAATGTATATGTATATGAAAGGCCAATGGACACTATCAGCACCATTGTAGGGCCCTCATCACACTTCCATGGCCACTTGTTGGCGGTTCTCTTGCCTCAGATTGGGTCCAATTTTTGAAATCGAACCGACTGTTCAACAATATTTGGCCATCAAGCAGTGGTAACCACAGAAGTTATTGATGTTTTTCCATTGTATATGTGTAATAAAGGGCAATGAACACTATCAGCACCATTGTAGGGCCCTCCATCACACTTGCGCATCCACTTGTTGGTGGTTCTCTTGCCTCAGATTGGGCCTGATTTTCGAAATCGACCCAGCTGTTCGACAATGTATCACCAAAATGTTGTGCTATACAACCACTCTCCTCCTTATTTTTTGGTAATTTAAAGTGACTATATTGAGGGATGGTCTTTTTCTGATCATAACAACAGATTAGATTAAGGATCTCTATTTTGTAATGCATTATAAATGTGAACCTCTACACTAAACTCCTACCATACTAGACAATATACTCTTTCTTCTCATAACTTTAGTCAACAGTGACAGCTTTTGCAAGGTTTCGTGGAGTATCTGGGTTGATTCCTCTGAAATTGTGTGAATAGTTTTGTTAGATATTATGATTTTGTAAATTCAACAAAGGACAGAGAGTAACACAAGTACTTACCTCATCATAGCAAGCTCAAAAGCCATCAACTGTATTGGTAGAACAGCTCCAAGAGCAGTCAAAGGACCGTTGGAAGGAATTACAAGTGGGTTGTCATCTAACCCTTCAGCCAATGATGCCTTGTCAGTTATGATGATAACATCTGCTCCTCGTGCTTTGACTTCCTCCGCTGCAGTACGCATGTGATGTGCATGATCATCATCAAAGATAAGCATGATAATGGGAGTGGCTCCAAACTTGCCATTCTCATCAGATTCAATGAGGGCAAAGGGGCCATGCTTCAACGCTCCACCACTGTACCCCTCGGCATGAAGGTAACACATTTCCTTAATCTTTAATGCACCTTCCATCGCAACTGGCTCACCATAGCCCTTACCAAGCACAAAGCAATGTTCTTTACCATTTAGACGCTCTGCAATAGCCTTGCACTTATCACGTGTTTTAAGAGCCATACCGAAGCAAATAGGCAATCTCATGAGACTTTCTCTCAAATTCTTTCCTTCAGCACTAGCTACATTCTGACCACTCACACGGTCTTTCAACTCGCGAAACCACAATGCAATGAGAGAAAGAACAGTTACTTGAGTTGTAAATGCCTTGGTGGAAGCTACAGCATTCTCTCTCCCAGCATTACAGTACACACCCAACTTTGTCATACGAGCAATCAAACTTCCAACAGCATTCACTACAGACAATACAGTTACATCTTTTTCCTGTGCAGAGTTTACAACACGAGCAACATCCTTTGTTTCACCACTCTGGGATACTACTAGAACAGCACTCTTTGCGGCGGCAGAAGGATCGTGAGGAAAGTCGCTAGGTTCAACCTCGGCTGCATCAATGGAATGAACAACATCAAAGCTTCCAAGGTGCTTCATGAGTTTCTCAGCATAACGACTAGCATTGAGACTTGTCCCGCAAGCACAAAGTGTGAGGAAATCAACATTGGCGAGTTTGTCTGACATTTTCTCAAGACCACCGAGTGTGATTTTATCAGCCATTAGACGACCACCAAACCCAAGAGCCCTTCCAATAGCCTCTGGTTGCTCATAACATCTAAATAAGTGTATACATGGGTAATGAATTATGAAGATAGATTCGAGGTTAGAGAAAGTAAGCTCAATATCGAAGGTTTCAACAAATATTTCTCTCTCAAACAACTTACTCTTTCAATGTCCAGTGTGAGTAAGGTGCAGGACTTAGTTTGACCTCCTGATCAGGAGCCACCTGCATTCTTCCTAAGTCTAATGTAGTACCATCAGCATGAAGTACACCAATCTCACCATCTTTCATACTGATGAAGTTTTTCGTATAACGATTGAATGCTGATGTTTCAGATGCAATGAACATACGATCGGCACCAATACCAATAACTAATGGCGATCCATTACATGCCACGACAAGTTCATCGGGAGTATCAGTACACATAATACCAAGTCCCCATGTACCATCGCATCGTGTCATGGCCTTTTCAGTTGCCTCCTTGATTGTACCACCATTCTGATTCTCATATACCTCACCAATTAACTTGGCAATAACTTCAGTATCAGTTTGACTTGTGAATACATGTCCACGAGATTGAAGTTCACGACGGAGTTCATTGGCATTATTCAATGTACCGTTGTGTACAAGAGCAATCTTACCAGAGGAGTCAACGTGAGGATGTGCGTTCTCATCAGTCTTTCCTCCGTGTGTAGCCCAACGAGTATGTGCAATACCAATATGATGTCCTTTCGATGCGAGAGAACGTTCTTTCACAAGTTCAAGACCATCAGCATTTTCTCCTACACTTGCATACTTTGTAACAGTCTATATATAATGTTGTTGTTGTTATTGGTTATAAAAAGATATGTATGAGAGAGATTCAGAAAGGAAAGTGAATTGATGTGAGAACTAGAGAAGTATCAATAAAACTAAACTACCACCAAATGAAGAAGAAAGCTTGGTACTTACAAGACCATCGTCAGGATTGCCAGTCATCGTTGCAATACCCGCACTATCATATCCACGATTCTTCAAGATGGTCAAGCCCTCTACAAGAAAGTCACTGTATTATTAGTGATTGCATTGTGTATGATTGTGGAAGATGGAGATATGCATGATTGCAAGATATAGAGGAGAATGTTTAGATTTGGATAAGGAATCGAGATATTCATATAGACCAGCCCAAAACATGCTCTATATCACATACGAACTACTCACCGAGCATCACCCTTGGCACCAACAACTCCAGCAATACCACAACAATCAGCAGTCTTACGATTTTCATTTCCCATAATTGTAACGCCTGCCGCCGCTGCCGCCGCAGCTAACACACCATGCATACGAGAAGACGAGTCATTGATATTCTGTTGTTGATTTACAATCTGTTGGGAGGCTGATACAGCAAATCCTCGTTGAGATAATTTGGTAGAGCCACTCTTGACAATAGCGAGAGATGTCGATCGACGAGCTATAGTGGAGATGACTCGTGATATGTTCATTTTTAATGTTCGATTTTAGTAGACTGCAACTTTCAACAGGGGAGAAGAAGAAGAGTTAAGCCCAAAACAACGCCAGCAAACTTTACTTTGTGCAGTTTGAGAGGAGTAGCACAACCAACAAAGGCAAGAGGAGGAGGAGGGAAAGATTTTAGATTGGCCCTCTGCAAAATTTCACCTATGCTTTAGGCTGTGCCTTAGAGCCAAATCTGATTGCCTTATGGAAAGACCTTATATCTACTTCTGGATTTTTATTTATTTTGTGGTTGAGTGAGTAGATACGATATTACCATATAACATAGCATAAAATACATATTCATGTTTGCAACTAGAGCAGCATCTATGCTGCTAAGAAGGTCAGTGGTAACTTCGTCAACAGCTACGGCAACATCTGCCGTACGAAATGGTATTGCTACCAACTCCACAAACTCCATCCGTTTTATGTCTTCTTCTGATGATGTTGCTACCTTTGACCTAACGGGCTCATTCGAAACATACAACCTTGAAACCGCACCAAATAATACAATCGACATGACAAAGGATGAATTACTATCCCACTTTGAATTAATGTATACCATGCGTCGTATGGAAATTACATGTGATAATGAATACAAATCACGTGCAATTCGTGGATTTTGTCACTTATATGATGGCCAGGAGGCCGTGGCCACGGGTATTAATTCTGCATTTGATTTAGAAGATTCATGGATTACTAGTTATCGATGCCATTGTACCGCATTAGCACGTGGGGGTAGTGTGGCCAAAGTATTGGCTGAATTATTTGGTAATGTTGATGGACAGACTAAAGGTAAAGGTGGTTCTATGCATTTTTATAATAAGGCACATAACTTTTATGGTGGTCAGGGTATTGTGGGTGCACAAGTTCCTGTTGGTTTGGGATTAGCATTTGCTAACCATTACAACGCCACACCAGGGAAGGATATGCAGGTTGCCATTGCTTGTTATGGTGATGGTGCTGCCAATCAGGGACAGATTTGGGAGAGTGCCAATATGGCAAGTTTATGGAATTTACCAATGATTTTCTGTATTGAGAATAATCACTACGGTATGGGAACGAGTATGGACCGTCACTCTTCACATAGTGATTATTACAAAATGGGTAATCATATTCCTGGTGTTCGTATCGATGGTATGAATGTATTGGCTGTTAAGGAGGGTATGAGATTTGTCAAGGATTATGTTGGAGGAGGGAATGGTCCCATGTATGTTGAGATGATGACCTATCGTTATCATGGACATTCCATGTCTGATCCTGGAACTACATACCGTAATCGTGAGGAGATTGCATTAACCAGATCAACACGTGACCCTCTTGAGTTTGTGAAACGTACACTCATTGATGCTGGATTTGCGGATGCTGAACAAATTAAGGAAACCGAGAAGCGTATCAGAAAAGAGGTGGCTGCACAAGTTAAGGTTGCCAAGGCATCTACTCCACCAACAGTCGAGAAAGATCTATTTGAATTTGTGTACAGTTCAGATGGCGGAAAGGAGCAGAATGAATTCCCTCCTCATATTCGTATGCCTGACTTCCAAAAGTCCAAATATTACTAGATAGGTATGCATGGTTGATTATAGATGTAGATATGTGTAAAAAGAAATAAAGAACACTGAAGTTATGCGAATATTGTGTATTCAGAAATAAGCCCCTGGTCATTATGAATTGGTCAGTGCATCCTAGATACGATTAGTTAGCTATTAGACATTATCAATCAATTGCTGTTGGGCGAAACAGTGAGCTCTACCCCTAGAGAGAGTATGATAGCGCGGTTTGGTACGGCTTACCTCTAGAGTAGAGAAGTCATGATTCTCTCGACTGTGCCTACCCAAAATAGAGTTTTCCAACAAAACATGAAAACTGACATCTCTACTTATTTGCCTCTAACGATAGGTACGATATGGTAGAAGAGGAAGTTGATGTACTGATAATTGGCGGAGGCGCCGCTGGAATTGGCTCTGCTAGGAGGTAAGTAAAAGTGGTTCTCTCTATCAAGTAAATTTTTAGGAACATCGTGTTGTATGTATTATGAACATTACATGACTGGGCATTCTTTTGCTGATCATTCACTTATACCATTCATAATATGTTTTTGCATATTACACACATACCGCAATCTTCCTGACAAACGATTGAATGTTACATGTTCATCAGATTACTAGGTTTAGATGGTAACAATGATAGTTCATCATCGAAGAAAAAGCTCAAGGTAGTGATAATCGAAGCTCGTAATCGTATAGGTGGACGAGCGTATACATCAGATTCATTGCAATGTGGTGTTGAGCTTGATCATGGAGGAAAGTGGATACACGGTAGTACCGATAAATCAAATTGTATGACTCAATTGGCACGGGAACTCAACATCAAAACCACTGCATTACCAAAAAGTGATCCATTATATTATAAACAAAAGAAGAGAAGAAGGGACATTGAAAGAGTTGTATTATCATCTGGATGTAATGGTACGAAAATTATGCAATCTAGCATACCTACACGCAAGGCTGAGAATGCATCAAAGCTTTTGTACAATCAACTTTGTGAAGATGAGGGTGAAGTATCATTGATTGCACCATTAATGACTTCTTTTAATGCTGAGGCGAGTTATATGGATTGTCATCTTCAGCTTGCAAAAGAGGAACCTTCTTTTATGACTTGGTTAGAGAAGCAAGCAGAGGCTGCATTGAGAGCTAAAGGTAAACCACAACTACAGCTGAAACAAGCCGATATGGAGCCACCGTCTGATAGTGAGTCATCGTCATCTAGTGACAGCGAGAGTAGTAGTAGTGGCAGCAGTTCTAGTAGTAGTAGTAGCGAGGACAACGATGATTTATCCAATTACAATATGGATGATTTGATCAGAGAAACAATTGCATTGTTGAGATTACGTATATATCATTATCTTGAAAACTATGAGGGCTCTTGCATCAATCGTTGTTCATTACTACATACTTATGCCGGAGACATCCTTGACGGTAAGAATGCTGTTGTTGAGGGTGGACATGGTAACTTGATAAAGAAGTTGGCAGAACCATTAGATGTTAGATATGGCCTTGAAGCAATCAATATAGATAGAACAAGATCACAAGGAGTGGTAGTAAATTGCAAGGTTAATGGAGAAGATGTTGAGTCAACACCAAAAACATTCATAGTCAAGTTGGGTTGTATTGTAGCCGTTCCTTTGGGTGTACTGAAAAGAGACAGAATTCAGTTCAAGCCACCATTGCCTGATTCTTTACAAAGATCCATTAGTAGATTAGAAATGGCATTGATGAACAAAATAGAGTTTTTTTATCCGTATCAATGGTGGCCTGACGGTGTTGGTAGCTTGTCAATTGCTACCGAGAATACATCATCAGACTTTCCTCTTTGCAACATGCCATTCTCTCATTTTATTGTAGAAGACGATTCACCAGCCATTTTGGTATGTTATGCAACAGGCATGTTCGCCGACCGAATAGAACACATGACAAATGAAGATGTTATCAAAGAGACAGTTGAAGCGTTGAGAATTGCATTTCTTGATGATGGAAAGCAAGAGCAATCTGGTACAGGGATCATAGAAATTCCAGATCCAGTCACAGTAAACGTAACAAAATGGGGCACCGACAACTACTGCTTTGGTTCCTGGACAGTCTTTAATGCAGGTAGTAGTATGGAAGACGTGCACGAGTTCCAAAGATTTAACTCAGAATACGACTCAGACGAGAAGATATACTTTGCTGGTGAACATACTTGCAATAATAGCATGCCAGGTTTAGACATAGGCACGATACACGGTGCTTACACATCTGGAAGAGTTGCTGCTGAATGTCTACTTAAAACACTGTGAGGATTAGTGGTAATCTTAAATATCACTTTCTCGACTTGTATATACATTCACAAACTAAATGAATTGAGTAAGACTTGTATTATGTTCAGTATATGTACATTCACAAACTAAATGAATTGGATTGTATTTTGACCCCAATATATTGCAAACTATACAAGATTATTTCACTACAATACTTATCTTCCATATCCGTGTCCTCAAACTAGTAGATACTCGATGATGATGATCCGTTAATCTTTGAATCTACCAAACGAGACTTTCCCAGTCAATAATGTATATTCACTGACTAATATCAATATTTTTTATTGCAATACCCCATTTTAATCACCACTCCAACAAATTCTTTTGTTGTTTTATGACTTTCACCCCCTCTTCGTTCAATTGTTGTATCTCACATTCATCGAAGTACAACCCATACCCAATTAACTAATACATCAACCAACCAACTAATCATATCTACATATAGATCAACCCATTAAAGTAGTTTACCAAGGAGCAGGGAACTGATTGTCACCTCTGATCATGGCACTACCAACAATACGAGGCCAACTAATAATCTTTTCCAAGAAGTCAGTGCACTGTTTAATGAAGGGGAATAAGTCCTCAAATGCAATTAATAGTACCCACCACCTATTATAGAACAAGTTATTATAAGAGATCGTATTGTATTATTAGTATCATTATAACATAATAATATACAAACATAAGTAATTTAGTCGACATACAAGTTGTAGATGTAGAAATACGCTTACCATGCACAAAACCAACTAATCGGAAATGCGATGAATACTAGGAGAAGTAGCCAGAGGATATTATAAACAATGTTTTGATTCGCCATGATATACTAAGTATTATTTTGTGTTGCTATTATGAGCAGCTGTTATTTGTTTGTTAGCATTGCAAACTCAACGGTAGGAAGTCTTGAGTACGACTAATAGCATCGGTTTGGCGAGAGAGCATGAGAGAAAGACCTTTTTCGGGTAGCGAGTTGCGGACCCAGTACTTTTCACTTGTGGTACCTTTTTGGATACCCTGACTCACTGCAAATAAAGAAGCAGATTTTTTCCCTCGCTATCACTACGCACTACACCAACTCACAATAAGCGCCTCTTCTCATAGTAACATTGTTGTGTCAGGGTTGTTAGGTGAGTCAATTGATTGCTTTGTTCTGTTTTGGGCTGTGTTGGCGCATAACGATATCGATATATCATAATTTATTTGCATTGCAAACTAACACTCAATTTCACTTGTTTGACGATATACTTATCTTTCTCCACAACAACAAATTAATATCGTATCTCTATTAGATAATAAAACAATTAATACACACAACACAGAATAAATAAACATGAAATTCTCAACAATAGCCTTCATCGCATCCGCGGTGACCAATACTGGTATATCAGCATTTGCCCCACCACAGAATGTAGGTGCACGCAATGGTAGAAGTCGTCTCTATGCTGATATGCCCCCTGCTGAATCTACCTCTGTTGAAATGCCCACTATTCAATCTCGTGGAGGTGCTCCAGTTGATGTACGATACTCAGATTTCTTAAAGTTAGTTAATGGTGATAAGATTGAAAAGGTTACTTTCTCCGCTGACGGTACACAATTATTAGGTGTTGATACTGACGGAACACGTATCAAGTTGGAAGCATTACCAAATGATCCTGACTTATTAACACAACTTACTTCACACAAGGTTGATGTTACCGTCCTTCCTGCCAATGAGGCCGCTGGTGGATTAGGTGACTTGGCACAATCATTAATCTTGCCTGCTGCATTATTCGCTGGATTATTCTTCCTCTCACGACGTGCTGGTGGTGGTGCTGGCATGGGTGGTATGGGTGGACCTGGAAATCCAATGGGTATGGGTAAATCCAAGGCTGAGATTCAAATGATCCCTGATACCGGTGTGAACTTTGAGGATGTTGCCGGTTGTGATGGTGCCAAGTTGGAATTGGCTGAGGTTGTTGATTTCTTGAAACAGCCAGAGGTTTACTCCAAGAATGGATGTAGAATCCCCAGAGGAGTTATTCTAGATGGTCCTCCCGGTACAGGTAAGTGTTATCATTATGTTTGATATGTTTACACACATGATGTGATTATATTGTAATGATATTGTACGATTTGCTCATAACTCATCATCTACTCCTACTTCTCACTCAAATATTTTATAGGTAAGACCCTTCTTGCCAAGGCAGTTGCCGGTGAGGCAGGTGTCCCCTTCATTTCCATTTCTGGTTCCGAGTTCGTTGAGATGTTTGTGGGTGTGGGAGCTTCCCGTGTCCGTGATATCTTCGGCCAGGCTAAGAAGAATGCCCCATGCATTATCTTTATTGATGAGATTGATGCAGTTGGACGTCAACGTGGTGCCGGATTTGCTGGCGGTAACGATGAGAGAGAACAAACCATTAACCAGATTTTGGTAGAGATGGATGGGTTCGATGGAAATCCTGGAATTATTACCATTGCCGCTACTAATAGGGTGGATGTTTTAGATCAGGCCCTGTTACGTCCTGGACGTTTCGACAGGAAGATTACCGTCGACCTTCCCGACTACAAGGGACGTACTCGTATCTTGGGAGTGCATGCTCGTGGTAAGCCTCTTGAACCCGATGTAGATCTCGAGGCCATTGGACGTCGTACTCCTGGATTTTCCGGAGCTCAGCTTGAGAACTTGATGAACGAGGCTGCTATTTCCGCTGCTCGTGCCCAAAAGTCCACCATTGGATGGGAGGAGATTGATGGTGCTGTTGACCGTATCATGGTTGGTCTTGAGAAGAAGGGAGGAACTGCCACTCTTTCCATCAAACAGAATGAATTGGTTGCCTACCACGAGGCCGGGCATGCCATTTGTGGAGCTTTGATCCCCGATTACGATCAGGTTCAGAAGATCTCTATCATCCCCCGTTCCAACGGAGCTGGTGGTCTTACCTTCTTCTCACCCCAAGAACAGCGTCTTGAGTCTGGAATGTACTCCAAGCAATACTTAGAGTCTCAGCTTGCTGTTGCACTTGGTGGACGTCTTGCCGAGGAAATCATTTACGGAGAAGATTTTGTTACTACTGGAGCTTCCAACGATATCCAACAGGTCGCCAACATTGCCAAGCGCATGGTTAAGGAATGGGGTATGTCTGACAAGGTTGGAGCTCTTGCTCTTTCTGAGCCTCAACAAGGAGGACCATTTATGGGACGTTCCATGGGTCAACGTGCAACACAGTGGGGAGGCAAGATCATGTCAAATGTCGATTCCGAGATAGAGCGTCTTGTGAACAACTCATACTTGACAGCCAAGAACATTTTGCTGTCGAACAGACCTCTTCTTGATCACCTTGCCAAGACATTAGTTGAGCAAGAGGTTGTCAGTGCCGAGGAGTTCCAAATGATGTTGGTAGAATTTAATGCAAAGGTTGTACCATTCGAAGTTGTTGGTGAGGAGAGAAACAGAGATAAGCTTCCATTCCAAGACTTGCCAGTTGCTGTGTAAATATATTTGCTAATATATCTGTCAACATGAAGATGTGCTTTTAGACAAGGTGCCATTTAGTGACGAGACAAGTTGATAATGTGTCAGGATGACCACCTTATGATAATTGTTGATAAATATAAACATATAAATAAATAAATAGAAATCATGTACAGTAATGTATCATATTGCAATACTATACTCTTATCACAATTCGTTTCATTACTATTCAAACTCTTTTTTACCAAAGTAAAGGTGAGATAGAGATAACTGAGTATAAAAGATACGTGTCTTATTACTCAGACTTTTATCACTTCTAACAAATAACAGCTCTATTGAATCTCTTTGGCGCCACATTGCGAGCAGGTCCTGGTTAATCTCTTACTGTATAAATACTCTATATATCCTCATTATTAGTCCTAGTCCCATTGTGGAGTTTGGTTGGCGTATCAAGTTCATGCAACAACTTACTTTTTCGAACAAATACTTGACCAACAGTATTTAATATTGTTTATAATAATATAATATAATATAACTGTATTGCGATAGGGGGCTTGCAATAACAGTATTGGGAACTTGCAACCTTATAATCCATAAGGCGCGAGGTATTATATATTGAATATTGATCAACATTAACTCAATTGCTGAGAGGATTTGCAACTTTGCAACATACACTATCGACGAGGGGTATATATATATAACATTTTATCCCAACAATATCATAATACTATAATAAATAACAATGGCAGACGATGCAATAGGAGGAGAAGATGATTTCTATGTCGAAGAAGTCGAGCAAGTATGTCAGATATATTCAACAGAAGATGCATTTACAAGCTTTGTTCAGGCAATGTTAGCACTATTTGCATTAGCATCTCTATGGATAAAAAGATTGCAGGAGAAGCCACAACGAAAGTTTTTAACATGGTTCTTAGATGTATCAAAACAAGCATTTGGTGCATGTTATGCACATGTATTGAATATGATAATATCAGCGATTATTGCTGGGAATGCAGGTGGTAATACGCTTACCGATGAGTGTGCATGGTATGCAATCAACTATGTTATAGATACAACACTTGGTCTGGTTATAACGATTGTATTTCTAGATTGGTTGGAACGTCTTGCAAACTATTTCAATTGGGTAGCTCTAAAAAACTCGGGAGTGTATGTTGGTAAAGAAGGCATATGTCACTGGGTATGGCAAATGATTGCATGGATTGTAATATTGACATTGGTAAAGTTGATAATATGTGTAGTCATGTGGCTATTCTCAACTCCATTGGCATATATCGGAGGTGTACTATTCGCTCCGTTTCAAAGCAATATCCGATTTGAGCTATTATTTGTCATGATCTTCTTCCCAGGAGTGCTGAATATAATATACTTTTGGATTACCGATTCTTACTTAAAGGCTGGAAAAGAACATGCAGGAGCACACAATGATGATGAAAACGACGGCAAGGAAATGTCTACAATCAATCAAATAGGAGAGTCAGTTACTCCCTATTCTCAAATGGGTGCAGTTGGAGATGAACTGTCTGGTTATGGCACCAACTCAACAACGCCAATACCATCAGCTGAGTTAGTTTGAGATCTTCTTATCAGTGTTTAGATAGTGGTAGACTGTACTATCACATTATAAACATACATCCTAAACTTATATATAATCAAAGTAAAGTGATAGCTTAATCAGAGTAAGACACAAAGGGATTTCAATTAAGTTTGTTTGTTTTATGTTACAGAGATTTTCTTTCAACAGTTATCTATATTTTATAGCCTACAACACCTAAAACTGCTCAGTTCATCGTTGCGATCTCTATAATTGTGAGAGGAGAATTGAGTTAGTATTTGCAATCAATAAGACACGAAAAGCAGTCAAGTCACTGAGACTTCACATTAAGCACACTATAACACACGACAAACCAATAATAACGCACCTGCGGCAAGGTTCTCGGGACTCATACCAAGCTCCTTCATTACAATATCTCCGGGGGCACTGAAACCAAATCGGTCAACACCAACAACCTTGGAAGCATACTTGTACCATGGCATGGAAACACCGGCTTCCATAGCGATTCTCTTTGTGCAGGTTGATGGAAGAACAGCCTCCTTGTAGTCATCTGATTGACGCTCGTAAAGCTCCATGCATGGCATGGAAACAACACGGGCACCTGGCATATCGGCAGCAGCCTTAAGAGCATGTTGGACCTCAGATCCAGTAGCAATAATGATCAAGTCAAGGTCAGCAGACTCCTTCTTGGCAACATAAGCACCCTTAAGTGCACCCTCACGACGTTCAGAGGCAGGCATATCAGTATTCTGGTCAAGGTTCTGACGGGAAAGGATAAGGGCAGTAGGTCCATCGGGACGGGTGACGGATGAAACATAAGCAGCAACAGTCTCTTCGGCATCAGCAGGACGGAATACATCAAGGTTGGGGATAACACGAAGACCAGAAACAGTCTCAACAGGTTGATGGGTGGGTCCATCCTCTCCGACTCCAATAGAGTCATGTGTTAAGATGTATGAAACACGGCCAAGCTCGGCAAGGGAGGCAACACGGATGGTAGGACGGAAGTAATCAACGAAGACGGCAAAGGTAGAACCAGAGGCCTTGAAGATTCCGTGGTAGGCAATACCGTTAAGGATGGCTCCCATGGAATGCTCACGGATACCGAAGTACATGTTCTTTCCACCGTAGGTCTTGTCAAATCCAGCACCGAAGTTTCCACCGTTGTCAATGTAGTTACGGGTAGATCCGTGAAGATCGGCTGATCCAGAAATGTAGTTGGGTACAAGCTTGGCAATCTCTTGGATGACCTTGTATCCTGAAACACGGGTGGCCTCGGCATCACCTCCCATCTCGGGGATGGCAGCAATCATATCAGCGGCAGGCATTACATTATCGGCAACGGCATCCTCAAGCTCCTTGGCCAAATCACCGTTGGCCTCCTTCCAGGAAGCGTAAGTGGATTGCCAATCATCATAAGTCTTTGTATTCTTCTCCTGAACACCGTTGAAGAAGTCACGGGTTCCCTCAGAAACATACCATCCAGAATCGGGAAGGCCAATGGAGGCCTTGGCAGAACCAACGTATGGTACACCAGCTTCTCCGTGGGCGGCATTGGTACCCTCGGTCTCTTCCATACCCTTACCAATGATAGTGTTGGCCTTGATGAACTTAGGCTTGCCATTGTTGGATGCCTTAGCGGCAGCAATGGTCTCCTCAACGGCGGCTAAGTCATGTCCATCAATTTCATATGTCTCCCATCCATAGGCTTCATAACGCTTAATGATATCCTCACTCTGGGTGTATTCAGCCATCTTGTCAAGAGTAACCTCATTGGAATCGTAAATAACAATCAAGTTATCAAGCTTCTCGTGAGCGGCAAAGGTGGCAGACTCGGCAGAAACTCCCTCCTGGAAGCAACCATCTCCGGCAAGAGCAAAGACGTGGTGGTCAAAGATCGTGTGATCATCAGTGTTGTAACGAGCGGCGGCCATCTTCTCGGAAACGGCGAAACCAACAGCGTTGGAAACACCAGCACCTAGAGGACCAGTGGTACACTCAATTCCTGGGGTGGTATGTTCAGAGTTGGGGAATTCAGGATGTCCTGGTGTTTGGGAGTGGTGTTGACGGAAGTTCTTCAACTCATCGATAGATAAGTCAAATCCGGCAAGGTTGAGCCATGAGTAAAGGAACATAGATCCATGACCGGCTGAAAGGATGAAACGATCACGGTTGACCCACTGAGTATCCTTAGGGTTGTATTGCATCTATATGATATTATTATATTGTTTTATTTGAGTATTGTTTTTTTCAGGATGATGAAAGATATTATGAGAATTATTAGTGACATATCACATGCGTAAAAAATAATATATCTCTCATAGAAATTAATATGATATAACTCACCTGAGAACCGTAAAGAGCGGCACCAATCTCAGCACAACCAAGAGGAAGACCCATATGACCAGAGTGGGCGGCAGCAATGGAGTCCATGGCAAGACCACGTGCCTCGTTGGCAGCAGTGGCAAGAGCGGCCATCTTGTCAACCTCGGTGGCAGTCTCGGCCATTTTCATGGGAGATGACTGTTTGAGTTTTAATGTTGATAAATTGTGGATAATTGATTGGTTTATTGGTATAAAGAAAGAGTGATAGAATATAGGTGAGATATGAAGATTCATGACGTATGATATCATATTAAATCATTTGATTGTTCATTGTGTATTACAAAGCAGAGTTGCGCATATCTTGTGCACTTTTTAATTGATGAGATGTATACATCCACACAATGTTCCCAATTATATTGTTCTCTCTTTTTATCCAAGATGCAATTACAACAATATATCCAATGCAAAAAGAGAACTAACCTGACGAACAACAGAAAGCTTGGAGGTGGAGAATCCCTCAACACCGGCAGCGATGGCGGCACTGGCAATAACTAGCTGGGAGAACTTCATTGATTAATTTTTATTATATAATTCAAAGGTATAGGACGTCAAAGGTCGCCTTGCTAAGATATTGTGAGCTCTCTCTGTTTGTTCTTTGAGAGCACGAGGAATCACACAGCACCACATAAAACATCCAATGACGTGTGCGGTATGTGTTCTTAATTGCACGATTGAAGATCTTTTTAAGCGACCCAACGAATTTTAGTTATCTGGGATACCAAAGACTAAATCGAAGTCAAGTTGTTTGTTATTTAGGAAGCAAGTGTACTATCTAGAGTGAATACTCTGAGACGCTGAGCTAGGGGTTAAGCACTATAATACTCCTAGTGTCCATCTATAGTAACCACAAGCTTGTTATCAGGGGGGGGAGATAAGATGACAATACCTAGTTTAAGATGTCAGGTTATCTTATTACTCGCAAGATATGCTTGCTGCATTTCTAAAGTAACACTTGCAATCATAACTTCCCTTTCTTTTTCATTATTAAGGAACAGTGGCCATCTTCATACTGGCAAAGTCTGTGGTTAACTCGTCACAGGCAGTCTCCCTTGTTACTACAACAACATTATCTCCTTCTTGAACCATACCGAACTGCTTTGCATGTTGAATAGCTCTTGCTGGGCGTTTGACCGAAGAAATATCTGTCAATAAATCATCAATATGAACAGGATGGACACCTCTATGTAACATTAGTTGTCTTGCAACCTTGGCACTGGGACAAAAGGCAAGGATTGGGACATTAGGTCGATAGGCAGAGATCAATCGTGGTAACACACCCTGAGAAGTCAAGACAATAATTGCAGCAGCATCTCGTTCTTCAGCTGCAGTAACTGCAGCCTTTGATAAAGCAGCATCGACACTCTTATCATTCCTATCATACTGTCCTTCATCAAACCTCTCCCTTGCTGCAAGATTTGGCCCAGGCATTGAGTACTTTGTAAAGTGCTCAGCAGCGCCTATAATCTCGTTCATCGTCTGGACTACTTGAACTGGATATTTTCCCTTGGCTGTCTCTCCCGAAAGCATTACACAATCAGCGCCATCGTATATGGCATTGGTAACATCGGCAACTTCAGCACGAGTTGGTCGTGGATTCTTTGCCATTGATTCAAGCATTTGTGTAGCAACGATAACTGGCTTGCCTGCGGCATTACACTCAGCTACCATCTCCTTCTGTGCATTCGTAACTTGTTGAATAGGAATCTCTACCCCTAAATCTCCACGAGCAACCATGATGCCGTCACTTTCTTCCAATATAGAATCAAAGTTGTTCAAACCAGACACGGATTCAATCTTACTAATAACTAATGGAAGTGGACGATCGAGCTCCCACAATCCCTCAGCTGCTAAGTCCTTGGCACATTGTTCCATGTATGCTTTAATTTCACGTACACCTTCGGCATTTTGAATGAATGATGCAGCTACATAATCAACATCTTTTGTCATACCATATTTGATATCAATCTTATCTTTTTCACTCATTGCAGGTAAATCAGTTTCAGCTCCAGGCAGATTTACTCCGGCGCGACTACGAATCTCTCCCGAGTTATCAGCGACACATGTTACATTACCATTTTCTTTATCACTCTCTACATCAGTAACAGTTAAGATAATGGCACCGTCATCTAATAATACCTTCATGCCAGGAGCTAAACATTTATGTAACTTGTCATAATCAATGTATAATTGTGATGAAGTGCTTCCATTGTCACGAACATCATCAGTAGTACATAATGTCACAGTACTACCATTCTCAATAAGTATAGTTTCGTGTCCAGAATGATCTCCTGCTAACTTCCCTGTCCTCAACTCAGGGCCCCTTGTATCAAGTAATACAGCTCGGACATTCTTATGTAATAATGATTCACCAGTAGACGCATCAACACCTTCATTAGGAGAGTCGGGGTGGAATACAGAATGACGTCCTTTCGAAGCACGTAGATTCTTCATACGTAACTCAACTTCCTCAACTGTGGCATGACTAAAGTTTAGACGCATTACACGCATACCACTGCGTACGATATCTTGCAATACTGGTAATTGTTCAGATGTAGGCCCAATAGTTGCTACAATCTTTGATAGTTGAGGATTCCACTTTTGTGCACTGGTATAATCTAGTGATGATTGGTATGACATCATATCTTTTGGATCTGGTAGGTCAAATGATGACCTAGAACTGAATGATCGAGTTGAGGATGTGATAGATTCCAATGACATATTATTATTATTATGAACATAAGATGTGGATAATATTGATGATGATCGAGCAGTTGCAGTCTGTAGGACGGCAGCGCCCCGACGAAGCGCCGTATGATTGATAGAAAGCATTATAATCAGTAGGTGATATCCAGTTGATATTACTCTATAGTTTGTGGTCGTCAAGAGAGGAGGAGTGTGGGAGAGAGTGGGTCTGTTGATTAAGATTTTGGATCTTTTTTTTTGTTGGATTTGTGGAGGACTAAGAAGATACCGCTACCTTGGGTGTTTTGACCCAACGCATATCCTAAAATGGGGTCCAGACAGACGATGTCCAGCATCACCACCGACAAACGGTCATAGTAGTTTGGTAGTCAGTGTTGTGATTGTATTAGAGACCAATGTATTAACCCAGTTTAATCTATCTATATTCTGTCAATATATACAAACTTCCTAACTATATTGACGGAAAAGATACCTCAAACATCTATTAGTAACTTCAGAGGTATCCTTATCGTCTATATATACATTCTCCTCAAACAATGGGCACATGGCCAGTACTTCCATACTTTTTGATATATTCTTTCTGCTTACTAGCCAATAGTTTAGCCAATGGTGATTTTTCTGCTGCAAGTCTTCCCCATGTAGATCCACCCAATGAAATGGCATCGAGTGGAGCAGCAGATGGTTGAGCAACAGGTGTGGGTGTGGGGGGGATTGATGGCGTAGGAGCAACAGGAGTAGGTGTCGGGGCAACAGGAGTCGGAGTAGGAGGTGCCGCTGCTGCTGCCACTACTGGTTGTTCTGGTTGTGGTGTAACTTCAGCCTCTGTTGATGAAGTATCAGGTGCTGAGCCAGGGTCAAAGTCTTTAAATGCAGCGACATCTTCCTCTTCTTCAACGGTCACCATCACTGGAACACCAACTGCAATCTCTCCACCTCCCTCACTTACTAATAATTTAGCCACCACACCATCATCCTGAGCTTCAAAGTCCATTGATGCTTTGTCGGTCTCGATCACTGCAAGAGAATCACCAGCCACAAACGAATCACCTTCCTTGACATTCCACTTTGAGATTGCACCTGCATCCATTGTTGGGGATAGAGCTGGCATTCCCATTACAAGGTGATATGGTAAATCTTCGGCAGGAGATGCTGAAGGAGTAGGTGCAGGAGTACTCTCTTCGGCAGCAGGCGAAGGCGAAGAACCTCCACTAGCATCATCTGGAACAAAGTTTGCAAATGCAGCAACATCTTCCTCCTCTTCAACAGTCACCATAACAGGTATTCCAACATTTAACTCCCCACCACCTTCACTAACTAATAACTTTGCAACCACACCATCATCTTGAGCTTCAAAATCCATAGTAGCCTTATCTGTTTCAATTAATGCCAATGAATCACCGGCTACGAAACTATCTCCTTCCTTAACATTCCATTTTGCTATCGCACCCATTTCCATTGTGGGAGATAATGCTGGCATACCCATGACAATATGGTATGGTAAATCATCACTACTCATGTATCGTTTATGTTGTTGTTTGGTCGGAATGAATTGTGTATTAGGGCACCATATTAATGGTTGTGCTGTTCTATCAATACCATAATATTGAATTGATGGTTGTTGTGTAGTTAATGAAACAATTGACCGTGAAGATGTATTATTATATTTCGATCTTACATATGCACTGCTTCTTCTTGTTCGTGTAATTATCCGACGAGCTGCCGCTGTTGATGAAGAAGACAACATTATTGCAATAATATCTAGTATTGAGAGTCACCAATGTGAGTGATGATATTGATGTGCAACATACAGATATACACATACAGATATACACATACAATAATATAATAGCAAAGAAATATATCCTGTAGCGAGTAAAATACATTAAAGTATGATGCCATCAGCCTATTTTTTTGTTCTTTTTATGCTGCCTTTGCAAATACATACAAACTCGACTACCACGCCGAACTAAACCACCATAACGCAACTAATGATGATATAACTAATATACCTACTCACCTGCAATAACCTCTTTTGTGGTGTACTATTAGCTCTTTGGCAGGCGACACAGCAGTAAGCCTTAGGCAGTGCCTTAGAGACAAATCTTGGTACCTTACGGCCAGACCTTAGGTGAGTAGGTGAGTTTGATGCCTGCCAAGTGATGAGAGAGAGAGAGATGATGTTAATGTTGTGATGTGTATAATGTATCAAAAGAGATAGAATACATATAATGCTTGAAGTAGCTGTGATAGGAGCTGGTGCCAGCGGATTAGTAGCGGCAAGACAATTAATACATGCCGGTTTACATCCGACAATATTCGAAGCTTCGAATGCCATTGGTGGGGCATGGAATTCGAAAGGTACAGGTAAAATGTGGAATGGATTACACACAAACCTGTCAAAGTATACATGCCGGTTCTCAGATTTTCCTTGGCCGGATGGTACTAGTATGTTTCCATCAGTGGATGAAATGCATGATTATCTTGAAGGTTATTCAGATAAATTTCTTACATCTTCGCCACCATCATGCAACTTTCAATTGGAGTGCAAAGTGTTTAATGTAGAACAAGTGTTAACAACTACTGCAATACAGAATGCAAATTATAAGGTCGAATGGACAGATCTAACAACACAAACTACACACAGTAGAGACTTTGGTGGTGTAGTAGTGGCCAGTGGATTCTTTAATACACCAAAATGGCCTGCATTTATATTTGTAACAAAGAACAATAAGCAACCACAACTTATGCATTCTTCAGAGTATAGAACAAATAGTATGTTCAAAGACAAGAATGTTGCGGTGGTAGGAAGTAGCTTTAGCGCATTGGAAATGTCAGCTAATATTGCTAAGACCGCTGCTTCACGAGTTGTCAACATAGCACCCTCAATTCCGTGGGTAATACCAAGATGGATACCAACAATACAGCCCACATTAAAAACAACAGATGAGTATGAAGAAGAACAAAATATCAGTGATGAAAGCACAACAACTTCACTAACAATTCTACCAGCCGATTTGGTATTGTATCAACGAACACAACCTTATCCTAAAGTACCAGAAACAACATCATTGACACCCGATGACTGTCGGAAACGTCATGAGTATATACAAAGTCTTGTTGGACTAAAGCAGCGCAATTCAACGTTAGGAGAACCTCTAAATACGAATGAGCCGCCAATGGTGGCCATTAGTGATGAGTACTTAGATTTGTTAAGAGAAGACAAGATCGAAGTAGTACACGGTCGATTAGTTGGCATAAATGATGATGGCACACTGCAGATTGATGGTAATAGTGGTGACAATAGCACATCTGAACTGAACGGTATTGATCATGTCATTTGCTGCACTGGATTTACGCCGAAACTTCACAACTTTCTCTCGACAGACATCTTGTCTTCAATTGACTATGATCAAGATGATTGTTTTAGTCCAATGACTCTTGCTTGTGATACGCTTCATCCATCTTTGCCCAACCTTTCATTCTGTGGGATGTATAGAGGGCCGTATATGGGCATTATGGAAATGCAGGCAAGGTTAGCCGCCGGTGTAATGAGCGGTACTATTACATTAGAAGAGGAGCAAATACAATCTGCACTGAAAACAAGCCAAAGCATTAGAACCTCAATTCCTCGGGCACAGTTTCCACATTTTGACTATCCTGGTTTTATTGATACATTATCAACTTTGTGCTATCAAAACGGTGAATGTCCAAAGTACAATACAGCTGTAGGTGACATGATAGTACCTACATTCTATCAAGCTAATGATGAGCTATCGCAACAGTGTAAAGCAGAAATAGAAGACGAAGTAAAGAATGGTCAAGATGGTAGTCGTATGCCCAAGCTGGTATTGGGGTCAATCCTTGGCAAATGGACGTATGATAGACACATTGTACACTTGCAGACGAGAAAGGTTGAGCATGTATATGGTACAGTGAAATACTCAAAATATTGGGATAGATCTACTGATGAAGAAGATGAAGAAGATGAAGAAGATGAACTTAGAGATGAACTTAGAGATGTCACTAGATACCGAGAAGATGGTTTTTATGAACTAACGCCGAACAAAAAGTTTGACGTATTTAGAGAGTACGAATATGAAGTCAATAATGACGCCCTTGAGATCTACTTTGTTGAAGGTGGCAAGAGAGCACTACTCTTCCTAAGTCTAAAATTCGTCCCAGAAGACAACATATCTTCTTCAGATGATGGATACTGGATCAAAGCTTCCTCAGATCATCTTTGTATCAAAGATTTGTATAGTGCGACATTTCGAGTCAAGTTGAATGGGCTGTCGGCAAGTGAAATCATCATTAAGTATCGCGTTGTTGGTCCAAGCAAAGACTATGAATCAACTACAATATTGAAACCTCAATCTTCATGACATTATAGTTGATAAAGTAGAATGAGGAAGTACTATATTACAACACGATATCAGTAGTAGTTGTTGTGGCAATAAGTGAGTGCTCATATATCAAAAATCATATGCAGGGTACATCTTCTGCTTCCAATCTAGGCAATCAATGCATAGTGAAGAAGTGTAAGTATATAGCAGGAAAGTAAGTTTATAACGTGTGTGGTAGGTTGAGACTTTCTCTAAGATTAGTTGTTTTAAAGATTACACTATACACTTTCACAACTGGACTACCATCTTCTTGATAAAGATGACTGAAGAGAACAACATCATCCAAGTAAACAATCGGTGATGTTACTCTACCATGCATAAGATATGCACATTAATACTGAGGAACTGGCGACAACCATACTTGACATGGTCATAGCATGACTTGAGAGCATAAACGAGCTCTCTGAACTCACTAAAATCAATTACTCCATCCTTGTTGGTATCAATGACCTGATGAAGGGTTTTAGTATCTTGGGTGTCAAGGTCAGTACCGACATTGCTTGCAATGAACATGGATAGCTCTTCACGAGTGACCACACCATCACCATTCAAATCAAGCTTGGACCATAAAGCAGTCACTTCCTCGGGAGATCCGTTCTCAAGGAAACTGGATATCGACTTTCCAAAGTCTTCCTTGATATCTTGATGAAGGGAGTTGAAGTAGTCTGTAACTTCCTCGAACGATAGCTCACCGTTGTTATCCTCATCAATCGAGTCAAACAACAACGCGAACTCCTTATCATCAAGCTCTGCCATTCCTGATGAGGTAACAAACTGACGAAGTTCATCACGGCTAACAACTCCATCGCCATTGATATCAAGCTTCTTCCATAGAAGCCTAAAGTCCTGACTGCCAATGGCACGTCGAAACTCAGTGTTGAGGAACTTGACAGGCTCGAGGATGAAAGTACCTGTTGCCTTGTAACAGACTACGCCCGTCTTTTCTTGCTTGACTTCGGATTGGACAGTGTAAGTTGAGCCTGGCATACCAAGCTCTCCCTTGCTGAGGAAAACCTTGGATTGGAGCTTAAGACCATATGTATCGGGGAAGTGTAAATTCTCAGGCAAGCACTGTTTATATAATATATGAATGGAGAAGACAATAAAGCTTGAGTGATTGACTACAAAGAAGAACAAAAGTAAACATAAATCTATACATCGAATGAAGTATCTTACCGTCCAAGAGAGCATCCTCATACCCGGCTCTTGACCAAAGTCACATCTCTTGAATGGTAGGTCCAAGCCTGTGAACTCTGAGATTGCCTTACCGACGAGATCACCATTGTGGAAGAGCATAACAGAGTGAGGCAAGGCCTTGGTATTATCGTAGAAGTGGCCAGGACAGTCGGAGGGCTTGGATGGGGGTAAGGTCGCCTCCATACATAGCCATTGGCCAGTAATGTCAGAGAAACTCTTGACATTGTCCAACGAGCCGAATGATTCATAAGATGAGAGACTATTAACATCACTTTCAGTAGTCAAGGCATCATCAGGAAGACTAGGATACTTCCTTTGAAATAGAGATGCTGGCACAATGTTGAAGTCGGCAACAAGATCAAAGGTTGTATCATCATTCTCAAGAATAACATCACATGATGCAGTACGCTTGGAGAAGTCAGTGCACCTGAGTAATGATGTGGTGGATATGAGATGATACGAAGGGCTTACTACTACGTCATATGTACACAAACTATATAACTCACCTAGCAAAGATGATCGTGCCTCTGGCAGTTGAAGCATACTGTTCACCGCCGTTGATCTTGGAAAGCTCTTCCTTGATCTTTCCCCTGTACGGATGTACATCCCAATGATATTGAGACACGGGGTAGTAGAATCTGAAGTTGGTAATGTTGTATGTTGAGATAGATGAGGTAGGATACCGAGACAATATATAAGTATATTATATGTGTGCTAAGAAATAGAGAACACAAGAGACATCTCATATTTACACACTTACCTTTTCTTCTGAGGATTACGTAGGAGAGCTGCCACAGATCCAGCAGCTCCCATGTGCCGACCAGCTTCTGCAAAAGGGATACCGCCACTCTCCCGACCTAGCGGCATATGAACTTGTGCAGTTGCAACAACGCCAACTACCTCATCGGTAGCGTCGTCTACGATGGCAAACTCATTATCAAGGGCATAGTAGGGCTTGGCAATATCAAGGAAGTCCTCGATGTGATCTTCAAAGGTGATAGAACGCAAGGAGAACATCTTCTTGGGTACTTGTTGAGGGAAAGGTTGTAGAATAGTAGAAGTATCCTGAACACCACAGATGCCTCTATCGAGACTGCAAGTATCGGCAGCCATATCAATCACGTCTGTACCATTCAAAGGAAGTAGTAGAGGCTTGCCTTGAAGGGTTTTGACAATCTCCTCTGGTGCCAACGAGATGGTGGTATCCTCCTCATCTCTGTAGAACAAAGGAGATGGAGTGCGGGGGATGATACGATGATGAGTAGGAGTGATGAATCCCTGGCATACATCAAGGTTGGAAACGACTGTAACCGTCGTTAGTGGAGCCAACAGGAAGGCAAGGGCGGATGTAGGTACAATCATATTGAACAGAGATGTTACTTTGATGTGAGTTTGGAGCAGATATGAAAATTATGAGCTTTGCTTTGTGTGCGGGTGGTGCGGGTGTGAGGCTTGCTACATAGTGTAGGATACCAGCTAGTCGCACAAAGTTTAGGATACCAGTACAGAACAACAACGCAAGTGGAGATGAACAACGTTATCACTATAGCTTCTGCATGTGTCAATACTCTAGTTTAAGCAGTTGATGACGATCATGACATTATCCCTTAGTAAAACTAAATGGGCTGAGCATGAGAAGCAGTGGCAATTGAGACTGTCAAACATACGGAATAGAAACAACAAGTTGGCTTTAGACAGACGAATATCTTCATCTTTATTCGATGAGTATATCAAGGAGGAAAGCTCTTCATCATCAAGACGGAAACCCCTGAAGAAGAGGAGACTCGTGGTTAGAACTAGAGTTGCAAGCGTTGCCTATAGTAGTGCCGCCAAGAAGGATAAGAACACAAGAGCTACTACTACAAGTATCCTGCAAAATTGCAGTACTCGTTTACCTACTCAATCATCATCAAGTATATCCCTCTCCAAGCAAACACCCAATCATGTTGATAATGCCTGTACAAAGTTTGATAGTATAGACATGAGTACATTCTTTAATATTGACGTATCTAAGTTTGAAAGTGAGAGAGCTAGTAAGATGAAATCGCATAAACCTAAAACTGCAAACACTTGGACAGAAGTTTGTTTGAGGACTTTGTTCGACGATGATGATTGCTGATCTTTTATTCCCAACTCTCGAGGGTTACAAGTCTTCAACCAACAAGTCTTCAATCAAGTAAGAATTGTGAGTGCTAGAGTAAAGACTAGATAGCTTTGCAAATGATAATCATACTGAGTCTGTTTAGTCTTAAGTATATACTCTGAGATACTTACTTGCTTGACTAGTAGTTGATTGCACAAGTTTATCATGCTAAGCATTGATATCAGCAATTAGATCTAGTATTACATGTAATATCATCTCACTCACACATATAATAAAACCTAGGCCAGTCCGGAGATTATCATATGTGCACTTGCTACCAAAGTTTTCATGACTCTTCTCATGGCACTGCCGCGTTGCAATCCATCAACACCGAGCATACTGACACTGCCGCGTTGCAATCCATCAACACCGAGCATACTGAAGTTATCACGTGATAATGAACGATCAACTCTTTCCCAAACATTTGCAAACATTTGACTAATACAAAGTACTTCATCTTCATCGTCGAACATACTTATGGTAAAGTTGTCAGCAGTGAAGACATTATCAACTACGTCAGTATTGCCAACGCATGTCCAAGTAGGATTATCATGCATAACAACGGCTAGAGCAATAAGACTTTCAACACGATGTGAGCACTCATTGATTGAAGACGATTTGAGTACCCTATTCTTCCACCAAGCACTGGAAAGGTGTTCTTGAAGAATGGACTTGATACGAGATCTCATCAATGCTGGAGCACTCAATGCAGTCCTTGTCAGACCATCATTCTTGATCTGATACTCGTTAATGTTGTTGAAGTCTGGATGTGCAGTTAGAGTAGCAAGAATTTGATCATACACACTCTTGTTATAGCTGACCATTGGATTATGGTGGCTGAATAACTGCGATGCCGCTTGATCGTCAGTTGTAACGGCTGAATCGTGAGAGACTGATGCAGCAACATGACCTTGCTGAGCTTGAGGCATTGCTGCTTGCTCATTCCAGTTGAAGTTTAGTACTTCTTCATTGAACAAACGATAATCTTCGGCAGCTTCGGACTCGTCTTCATTAGTGGATGTTGCGGTAGTACAACCAGAGTCAAATGTCTCACCTCGATTTCCGGCCGCAAACGATGTACTACTAGCACATGCTTCTTGAGGTACACCATCTTTGTCATCAGATATAGAATCGTTTGGGATATCATCAATCTTATTGTCCATCTTTCTAGACGTAGTGGCGTCAGCATCATCTTCATCAATATCTTCTTGAACTGCAGCGGTATCCTCCAATGATGCAGTATTCGACTTGTCGACAGTGATCCTCCTTGAAGATCGAGTAGTAGCGGTAGTGACGGTGCCGTTATCAGCAGTATTCTTCTTTTTTGATGGCTTACTCTTCTTCTGCTTCTTCATTGAAGTAGACCCTACGGTGACCTTAACCTTAACTAACTTCGTCTCAACAATAGGTTTGTCGAGGTGAGATACCTGAATAAGTGTTCCTGCAATCAATCTAGAACGACTGAGTAGGGATGGATATCGCTCCTTATTAACACGGATGAGTTTATATATAGGTACTTCAAAAGTCTTGGCAATGCCTAATGGTGTATCATTATCCTTGGCAGTATAATACTTGGGAGGTTCAGATGAAGATACTCCAATCTTTGCAATTAGAGTAGAAGATTGCAATTCATGTAACTCAGCCGCCTGAGAGAGCATCTCAAATCCCGAAGAATTCCTACGAGCAGTACGAAGGACTTTACCTCTCTGCTTCTTCTTTACAACAACCTTTCTCTTAGTAGGAGATGCAACGTGGGTATTCTTCTTGGTTGATGTTGTTGCGGTATCCTTCTTCTTCTTGATAGTTGTCTTCTTATTCGACTTCTTGGCCAACTTCTCATGTTCTTTCACAAGGTTGATCTTTTGTTGAGGATGACTAAGGAGAATAGTTTGAGATATCGTTATACACACGATACATTTCATACAATACATCACAATAACTTACTATTTCATAAACTTTTGAGCTTTACTCTTTACTTGTGTCACTGTCCTGCTCTTCACAACTTCTTTGCTAATTGTATACCAACTTCCCCATCCATGCAATACGATACCCCTTTGGAACTGAGTATCTTCGTGCTTAGTCCATTGCCCGCTCCCTTTTACCATGATGAGTTTGTAGGTGTATTGATAGATGGTAGAGTTTGATTATGTTGCTTGTTTATGTTGACTGGTATCCAAAAAATAAGGGCTAGCTGGCTCTTCTTTTGTACCGGTATCCTAAAGTGCTGCTCTCCTCTCCTCTCATTGCAAACAAAGCTCATAATTTTCATCTTTGGATCGAGCACACACCTCTTTCAATACTTCTACTACGTCTAATAGTATCTACTCACCCCTCCGTTGTATATCAAACAGGTAAGTCACACTTATTGATGTGGAAACTATACAATGACTTGCATGTTATTCTTGTCGGTGTTATCCTTGAGTATCAATGTACTTGATATCGTATGTTTAGATAGTGCTGGTATCCTAAATGATGAAGGGGTTTCTACTTTGTTGCCGTATTGCTGCCTATTCTCTTGGTTATAATCAGTGTTGGATGAGCGATGCCGATATCATGTTTGGTTGTGCATGTGTTGTGGACATATCCTCAGAGGAAACATTGTTCTTGACTCGAATATACATTGCCTCTCTTGCGGTATCCTACTCTTTGGAGATACGTATACACTGTTTGTAGTGGGATAGAAATGTATATATATGAATGCAGACGGTTCTTTGGTGTTGTGTTTGCGTTGTGATTCATCTGTGTCGGTTGATCTATATGATGTCGACTTGTATTTGAAATAACATTTGTGGTATCCTAAATGCTAACACATATACTTCATCTCTTCGTTCTCTTCAATATAAACACCAACAACAGACTTACTCTCATTCAATCATCATGTATTTTTCAACTACCTTCAAGTATATGTGTTCTGCAATGGCACTTCTTGCCTCGCCTACCAAGGCAGCTGTTGGCAACTGGGATATTGCATATCTCTCTACTGCTACTAACTTCACTCAAGGTGCAACAAATGATATCACACTATCATACATCGTTGGTACTGGACGTGCATTCAACATTGATCTGTTCACCAATGATTGTCAAACTGCCATTGATATTACAATCACCAACACCAACACACGGACAGTTGGTGATCCTTCTTCCACCGAGGACACCCTCGAGATTATGTTTGATTTGGATAAGACCGATATCACTTCCTCTAACATTTGGGACGGCACTAATGATGTTCTTGAGTTTTGTGCCGTTCTTCATCTCCTATCGGGATCTGACGTTATCAAGGAAGAGTAAGTTATTGATGAGTATGATCTCTCCTTCTCGAACACATTCTTTCTAACCTTCCTCTTTCTCGGCCATCTCTCTTCTCTTCTACTGCTCTCGTCATACAGCAAACGTGACATTGACATTACATTCGACTTTACGGTTGACTTTGATGCTGATGGAGATGTTGCGTTGACTTCGCCTAATCTCAACAACCCCAGTCAGGTGTCCTCTTCTGCCAACGTTGATTCTTACATCTCTGCATGTAAATGTACTTACGGCTCTTGGGATTGTAATTCCAATGCTCTTGGTGCCGACGACACCCTTGATATCTGTATCAAGACCTCAAACTCTGATGTGGAACTTTTGGACCTGACAAGTCTTTCCCTTCTCCAAGATAATACTGGCGAATCAATGGATGTTGTGCAGAATAATTTTCCCGTTGACTCTGACATCTCAGAGATCCAAGACTTTGGATTTACTCGTTACATCGAGACTATTGTACCCTCAAGGTTCTTTGGATCTACCGACAACGTTGCCGTTTCTGGTGTTGTTGAGGTTCAATTCGTTGGAGGTGCTCGTAAACTTGTCGCCTTTGGCTTGGATGATGTCGAGAGTCGTCGTGCTGCTTCTACTACTATTGATGGTGGCCGTATTATGCGTGGTGATCAGGATATCAATATTTTTGATCAGCGGGAGACTTTTCAGCGTGCCGGATATCCTGCTGATAACCACGTCTCTGTTACCGTACAGCGTCCTGTATCTCCTCAAGTTTCCAAGAGCTCCTTTGGTTTCTCAGTTGGATTGATCATGCCCAAGTTGTATGATGAGATTGATACTAGTGCTGGTACTCTCTTGAATGGTTTTGGAGCTGCTCATATCCTTGGTTCGATTGTTTGCTTCGTCTGGGCATACTTTGGATAGTTCTACTGTTGAATTGTGTCGTTTTATCTCATTTAAATGACTCGAATACAAGTTGTTAATCTCGAGTACGATGAGTATTGTTACTATTGTGTTTATGTTTGGGGGTATAGTATGAGGTAGATCATCATGTCGTTCTATAGTATCTCTTGTGAGGGGTCAAGATAGTATAGCACAACTTAAGATAGTCTGATACAAATATAATTGTTGAATGTACGGGCTTATCTTTCTTCTTATCTATATCTGGTTGGTTTTGCATTCTCTATGTTGTTGTATCTTTTCACCGTATGTATTCACTAAATAATATACTTAATTGATTGAAGCATATGTGTATTGGTCAGGATGGCATGGATATTAATGAACTATCTCCTTTATATGATTTTGAAGATTTGTCATCAGTGTATTTACTGGTACACATTTGATATAATATTCTGATGATAACAAGATTTCCCTGATATAGATATATAATTTATATAAAGCCCATCGACTACTCAACAGTATCTCTTCGAAATATCAATGTGGTATATAATACAGAAAGGTAGAAGAGTAATAGATACGAATATATGCATTTGACTTCAATCTTACTCCTTGTTGTATATGATATACCTCGTGCAACCATGGGATAGTTACTAATTTTGGATGATAAGGTTGTCGGATGTATTAATACAATGAGCACTGTGAATGAAGTTTTATGATAGGAATATGTTCACATCATGAAATCAACATGTTATTTTTTTTTATGATAACAACACGGCGACCTGTATGTTCCTATTTGATTGTTAGATCTTATCATTGGTTGCAACATATCATATTTGATGATTGCCGTTCAAACTTCTAGTGTGAGCCAAAACGGCCGTCTTAACCAACGACATTCGGACTACTCATCTCCAGTTCCATAATGGCATGATCTTATACTCTGTGATGTAGTGGCAGCTTCATTATCATTCTATGACAGTGAATTATATAAGTAATATTGCCTTTGTTAGATGCATCCGGTCTTCTATGTACACCTACATATGTTGTGAGCTTGAATGTTGTTACTCAAACCTTGACAAAACAAAGACTATGTGTTTTATTACGACCAGAAGAAAGCTATACCAACCAAGCTCGCTTACAATAATACATGAACATAAAAAGTTAGTCTTCAACAGCGTATTGCTTTGCCAGCTTCAACATATAACGGTAGCATAACTCAGGAGCATACTGATTCAAGTAAAGCAATAGTAACTCCTTCTTGTTTGCAAGCCAGATCTCCTTCTCCCTTGCAAATGCCGCTGACATAACTTTCTCTGCAACAAAGTCTACTTCTAGACCATCATCGGTATTACTATCACTGCCTTTAAACGATGTATCCTTGGAGACTGTTACGGAATTACGAGCAATGTTTGTTCGGGTAGGACCTAAAACAACTTGCAGAACGTCAATAGGATGTCCAGCTATGATCTGTTCAATACGAAATGAATCAAACCAACCCATAACGGCATGTTTGGCACCAGTATAAGATGTTCGAACAGGACAACCAAACTTTCCAGAGATTGAGTTTGTGTTGATGATCATAGGAGGCGTACTCTTGACATCAATACTACTCTCCTTCTCCCAACTAGGCAGAAGGGCCTTCGTAAGAGCAACACACGATAAATAATCACTGATGATAGCGTTAGAAATAGAAGAGACATATATACATGATAAGAGTGAGGAATGTATGAAGGAACACAATGATGGATACCGCCAATCATATACTTACACATCTGTCACAAACGAATCAACATCAAACGATGCCTTCCTCGCCATTGCTCGAGTGGATACACCTCCATTGTTGATTAGAATATCAACACGACCTTGATACATTGCTAGAGCTGTCTTTACTTTGGAAGGGATACTGGTATGATCGGCAAGATCAATAGATAAAACTTGTGCATCACTTGCTCCCAACTTGATACATTCAGTAGCCACATCTTCCAAGGCATCCTGCCTTCGTGAAGCTAGAATAAGTTTGACATTGTCATACTTTGATGACAAATGTAGCGCAATAGCACGGCCCTATAATCATGTATCAGTTTGGTAATAGAATTGTATAAAGGTTAGATGCAAATGTAGGATACCGCACAACATACATACAAACATTGCAATAAGAAACTTACAATACCAGACGAAGCACCTGTGATCAACACAACCTTGTCCGCAAATGCATCTCTCGAAGGTGTAGAAAGGATAGCAGATGCAAAGTTAGTATTCTTCTTGAGCGATACTAAAAGCTTGCCAATAGCAATGCACGAGAAGAGACTTGTTAAGCCTCCGATTGCAGCAAAGACGGCAGTGGTCTGTTGTGATCGTAGAAATGCTGGTAGAGCTAGAGGAAGGAAGAGCAGACGACTAAGGAGACGTGAGCCTGATGAAGAAGGTGTTACGATATCATTGAACTTTGTTGAGTATAAGCCCGTTGAAGGCTTGCGGTATCCCAACTTCATATTCTTATTATGCAACTTGTTGCTCAATGTTTTAGTTGGTTGATAATGAGATGGAGAGAAAGCTGATGACGGAGATGAATGTAGAAACGCAACAAGAGATATGGGAAGAAAGAAGAGTAGATTCATGTTAGTATATCCTTAGATATGAAGTTGTTGTTGGTTGTTTGAATGAGAGCAAGTGAAAGAGGATTCCAAAACTCAATCAACAAACCAACTCACTCACACAAAGTTGTGTACCGGTATCCTGATGATTACTTCTTGGGATAAAAGGGCTTGTCTCGTACTGGTATCCTGAAAGCAGAGCAGCAACTCGGCAATAAGCTCATAATTTTCATCTTAGGATCGAGCATACATCTCTTCTAATACTCTAACCTCCTATCCACCATGAGTTTACTGTACTTCCTTCCCCTAGCTCTTGCGGCTCTACTCCGTTCATCTTCTCCAACGACAGCGTTTTCTCCGTCTCCCTCACTAATAAAACGCCATCGTAGCTTCGGCCTTGGCTATACAAATGATGTTGTGGTATCCATGCCACCCGAGACAGAGGCCGCATCCTTGACAAGTCCTGACATTACCATCGCCCCGAAAGAGGAGGAAGAGGATAATAATCAGTTTGACTGGTTCAACACCTGGCTTCCGTTAACGCCCGTCGAGTTCCTCAATCGCGAGAAGCCGATCCCTTTCAAAATACTTGGCATCGACATTGTTGTGTACAACGATGGTGAGGTTGTGGATGAGAGCGGAGAATCTATCGGATATGGTTCAAAGTTGGAACGGCCTAAGAACAGTCGTCGTTTGGAGGGTACTTGGTGTGCTTTTGTTGATCGATGTGTAAGTTCAACAAACTCATCTGTTTTGACTAGGATACCACCGCAACATACACTCATACTTATCATGTATAACATCTCACTTCTCTAATACTAAAGCCTCATCGTGCTGCACCATTGAGTGAAGGACGTGTGGAAGAAGACGGTACTCTCATGTGTTCATACCACGCTTGGCGTTGGGATGGCGAGGGTGAATTAGCACATGTTCCCCAAGCTCAGGATACCGAGCTCGAACGTCTCAAGAAGAATCCCAAGAGCAAGTGCAACTCTTTCCCCATCAAGGAGAAGAATGGACTATTATGGGTATGGCCAAGTTCTGGATCTGATGCACGTATTCTCTCCGAGCTTACACCCGTAGCTGATATGCAGTTAGAGGGTCTTGTCGAGGTAGAAGATGCAAGCCGTATTGTCGGTGGATCATGGAGTTACCGCTACCTCCCCATTGGATGGGATTACTTCATTGAGAATATCATTGATCCTGCTCATACTGCTTCTGCACATCATAGTGGTAGGTGATTTGTTTCTTTCTCCTGTGTATCTTTTGTATATCACAACATGTAGTATATTTCGATATTCATCTGTGCATCCGATCATCTAATGTTGTTATTTATGTAGTAACATCAAATAGGTACACTGAACCTAGGCCTCTGTTTGCCAATAATACAAACGGCCTCTCCAAGGATGGCTTTGATGTTGAGTTCACTATGAACTTTAACGATAAGAATGATCCCAAGGATGGAGATGTCACAACATTGGACAGGTTTGAAGCTCCTGGCGCATTAAGACTGTTCACCAAGGTTGGCGATGATGGTTCTTGTCACATTGGTGAAACATACACTTCACCCGCAAAGCCAGGCTGGTCCAACGTTATGATCCGCCAAACTGTCGTCAAGACCAAAGATGGAAAGGTACCCGTTACTGGCCGTCAGACTCGTGATGGTCAGATCAAGGCAAGTCAGATGATAATTACCAAATCTCTTCTTCAAATATTGAAGTGTATATGCACTAACCATTGATTCGTCCCTCCTTTCTTTATCTACAGGCTCACATGATCAACTCCATTTTGCCCAAGTGGGTGGGACATATCTGGATGAACAAGTTTCTCAATCAGGATACTCTGTTTGTGCATACCCAAGAAAGGAACTTTCACAACTCTGGAGGTAAGTTGCTGTGATACTGTGTGAACTTGTATCATTACGTATATGTAATACTAATCGTCGCATGCGTCATTCCCATATGATTCATACAGAGTACACTACTGTCAAGGGCGAGAACCAAGAGAGCGACAAGTGGACCGACGCTGTCTTGCCCATGTCTGCCGACAAAGGCGTACTTCTCCTCCGCAAGTGGATTCAGAAGGTATCAGGAGGTCGTACCCCATTTGTCGGGGACTTGGAAATGTCTCCCGTTGATAACGAGGCTGTCTTTGATGTGTACAACTCACACACAAAGTACTGCACTTCTTGCATGGAAGCACTCACCAATCTCCGCAAGTTTCGGTCTGTCTCTTTCACAATGGCCGCTGCTGTTGCAATTTGGAAGCCTGTCGTGCTTGGAACTTTAGGGACAGGAGCCATTGCATCTCTCTTCGCCGGCTCTGCTTTGCTTGCTAACAAGATTATTGGTCTTATGTTGAGGATGGAGTACAGCCATACTGAGAATGATTAAAGTTGTTACCGTGACTTATTGCCCAAAGAATCAGAAAAGCTTTGTATAGTCTGCACTATTAGGTTTGATCATTGATATAGTGCTGTTGTTGTTTTTGTTGCTTATTTAGAGTAGTAGCCGCTTATGCTCTAAATGAATATTGATAACCACCACTGAATTATATATACCATGCATCTGAGTTTCATTTATTTGTTCCATTTGTCAATCTCATCATCACATCAAACTTTTTTGACTTACTCGACAACTATTGGTCATTATTTCGTTTCCTTTGTCATTAGATGCTGCTTCATAAAATCTAATGTATGTTTCCGAGCTCGTGTTCCCATTTCTTCATCCTCTTGTATACCAAAGTGTCCTATACCATGCTCTCCTCCTTCATATATAGCTAGGTCAATATTATTGCCATAGGCGCTATATTTGTCAGCCATGAACAAAGTATCATCTAGTAAAGGATCGGCAGTCCCAACCGATAGAAGTGCTGGTGGCATATGAGACAGATTAGCATATAATGGACTAATTGATGGATATTTTATTGACTGTTGTTGAGCTTTGGAGAAGTATAGATCATACATCCAAAGTAAATCATTACCGCATAATGGCATTGATGTATCACCATCAGCATGAATGGATGGTGTCCCCGTAAGTCGAATACGCCATAAACTAGATTGAGACACTTCCAATTCATCAAGAAGCTTGATTGCTCTTGGCAAGTTGTTGAATCATTCGGTGGTGGCAATGGTAATGATGGGTGTAGCTTGGTATTATTGTTGTCTCTATCTCTTCTTCTTAGCATAGCAAGTAATAAGACATGTGCGCCAGAGCTTTCCCCACTAGCAACGAAACAAGGCTGTGTATTAAGTTCTTCCACTCCCTTTGTTTCTAACCATTCTATGGCAGTCGACACATCATTAACGGGGTTGAATGAGTTTGTATGTCTATTCACTTGAGTGAATAAACTGTACTCGACACTCACAACTGCAACATTTAATGACTGCGCCATTTCGAGACACCGATGTGCTACTTGATGATATGAATCACCAAAACACAAACCTCCACCGTGACAATGAAGACATATACCATCTAGCTTCTTATCATTAGAGGAGAGTTCTGGGTAGTATATTGTTACATCAACCTTTCCTCCCAAACTATTAGGTGATTCAACTGTACGTCGCTCGGCTCTCTTTCTATCTTCTTCTGTAACTCTCGTACTAAATTGTGATTCATAAAACTCTGCTTTAGATTGACGAACTGATTCCACAAATTCTCCAATACTTGAAGATTGAGAAGATAAGTGATGCAATTTCTCTGGTAATGTGCGTAGAGTTGATGTTGGTAAAGGACATCTAGAAATGGTAGGTTGACTTGATAATATATTAGTATCTCGAGGGGTATTTTGATAAGGACTATGTAACCATATACGACCGTCTTTAGTATCATCTTTGGTGTTGTGTTTATCCATCATCATCAATTTGGTGCATGTAAATGCTCGTCTATTAATATTTGAGTACTTTGTTAATGAAAGTAAATTGACGGAGAGCATTAAAGGACGGTATAGTATCATTGAAGGCTTCTTTTGATATCAGTCGTTGTCTGTATTGGTACAGTAATCAATATCAATATGGTGCTTAAGACGGTGCACCTTAAAAAAAATGACAATTGAATTATTGCAAAGTATAAATTATAACGACTCACACTATCCTTCTAAAAGTCTACCGCCTGACAATACTACTGCATTGATACTATATATACACCAGTATGAACTGTACATCTCCAATATGAAAATCAAAACTCTACAGTGGAGTACCTCTCCCTTCTTCCTTCACTTGTCATGGTGATTTGGTGATTGGTGATGAGTTTATCAAAAAGTAGGATACCGCTATCGTCTCTCAGCCAAGCCACTCATTGCAAGTATTTGCTTATTAGTTTATTTAGACAGGGCAATATAATATATAGAATATACATTAACATTAGTAGCACTTTATTGGGTAATAAGGAGGAAGTGCCGTAGGATCTAGAAAGATACCTCTCTCCAACAATAACTTTCATCACTACATAATCACAATCTCAATCAACACATAATCAAATAATAATAATATCAATATGGGTGTCCCAGCATTCTATCGATGGCTATCCGAAAAGTATCCCAAAATAGTACAAGATGTATTAGAAGAACGTGTCCAATTAACAGGTAATGATGGATCAATTCGTGTACCCTTCGACGCCACTAAACCCAACCCCTCCGGTCTCGAGGCTGATAATCTCTACATTGATATGAATGGTATTATCCATCCATGTTCACATCCCGAGAATGGTCCCCAACCTAAGAATGAACAAGAGATGTATGAAAATGTATGCTTGTATGTCGATCGATTAGTTCGGGCTGTTAGGCCACGTAAGTTATTACATTTAGCTATTGACGGCGTGGCGCCTCGAGCTAAGATGAATCAACAACGTTCAAGAAGATTTAGATCAGCACAGGAAGCACGAGAACGTGCAGAGACTGAAACTCAAGTACGCACAAGTTTAGAAGAGCAGGGTACGTTTGTTCCTCCGCCGGGTGAGGCACCTTGGGATTCAAATGTGATCACGCCCGGTACTAAGTTTATGATTGATTTATCAGAGTATTTACGATTTTATATCAGAAAACGTATTAAGGAAGATAAGGCATGGAAGAATATAAAGGTTATATTTAGTGATGCATCTGTACCCGGTGAGGGAGAACATAAAATTATGGCACATATCCGTCAACAACGTGGTCAACCAGGATATAATCCAAATTTAGTACACGTCTTGCACGGATTAGATGCCGATTTAATCATGCTTGCATTGGCAACACACGAGGCACACTTTTATATACTAAGAGAGGAGGTATTGTTTGGACGAAAGTCAATGGAAGCTACAGAAAGAAGACGAGAGGAAACTGGATTTACAATGAAACAAAAGTTATTAGATGAGGCAGTGGGTGCCGTGGCTATGGAACTTCCCGAGAATGCCAATAAGCCACTACAGCGATTAAGTGTCCCTATACTACGTGAATATCTTGCTAATGAATTTGCAACTGTTATGAATCCACCGTTCAAGGGGGAGGTTTCATTTGAACGACTAATCGATGATGTTGTCTTCATGTGTTTCTTTGTTGGGAATGATTTCTTACCACACTTGCCTAGTTTGGATATCCGTGATGGTGCATTGGATTATCTATTTAATGTCTATCGACGATTATTGCCCGGATTGGGTGGATATTTAACTGATCATGGTGGCAAAGTGAATCTTGACCGTGTTGATGTCATCCTTGCCGAGGTGGGCGCAATCGAGGATTATGTGTTTGAAATGAAACACAAGAATGAAGAGAATGAAAAGTCACGTCGAGCATATATGAATCGGAATAGAGGTAATAAGTTACCAGCTGGAGGAATTGCCAATGCACCCACACAAGCATTTCAAAAGATGGGCAAGGCTGCACGGATTGCTGCCGCATCAGGATCGAGTGGAGATGTCAAGCTACAAAAGGGACATGCAGCCAAGGAAGAATTACGTAAGAAGTTAAAGAGTAAGAGTAAACCAACGTCAGCAGAAGATAATGCCAAGGCAGCAGATGCATTGAAACAGGCACTCCTGTCGAATGGCCAAAGTGAAGATGTCACAATGGGCGAGAAACAAGAGGCATATGAAGGCAAGTCATCGTCATCAAAACGAAAGGCATCTGAAATCTCATCAGACTCTAAATCAAAAGAAGTTCCTGACGAGGAGATGGAGTTTGAAGGAGGCAATAATGAGAATGTGGAGGTAGATGAGGCAGCTGTGGATGCAGCAAAGAAGAATCTAAAGGACAAAATCAAAGCTGTAGAAAGAGCGAAGTTGGATGATTACTCCAAGAATGTCAAGGATAACGTTAAACTGCACGAGCCTGGATGGAAGGATCGGTATTATACTGACAAATGTAAAGCCGATGATGTCAAGGAACATGGAGGTAGAGAACATCTATTTCGTTCCTATGTGATTGGTCTATGTTGGGTTATGAAGTACTACTATGTGGGTTGCCCTTCTTGGAAATGGTATTATCCGTTTCATTATGGTCCATTTGCTTCAGATTTGCGAAATATTGAAAGGTTCCAGAAAGATTGTGATTCCTTTGAGTTGAATGAACCGTTCAAGCCTGTCGAGCAGCTGCTTTCTGTCTTGCCAGATGATAGTTCGCATGCAGTGCCTAAGGAGGCTCGTTGGTTGATGGGAGATCCGGAATCACCAATTATTGACTTTTACCCTACCGACGTCCCCTGTGATCCAAATGGGAAGGCCATGCCGTGGCTGTGGGTTGTTCTCCTCCCTTTTATTGACGAAGAACGAATGCTTGCTGCATTGTAAGTCTATTGTTGTTGTTGCTTGACTGTGATTTCCCCATCTTAACAACTCATCTCATTATTTCTTGATACTCTAATAGACATCCAACAATGAAGAAGTGGACACAGAAGGAATTGTTATGCAACAGTCGAGGTTTAGACGATGGATATGTCTTCCTCCATAAAGACCATCCGTTGAGCAAAGAAACTTTATTTGTCTTAAACTCTAAAGATGGTGAGTATACGAAGGATAAGTTTTGCCTTGCTGATAAAGATATCTCCAAGTCATCATGCTTCTTTGGTTTCATCAGAAAACCACTAAGTAATGAGATTTACGACTTGGATGAAGACAGCACCGTGCCATTACCTGCATCATCAAATAAGATTTCTCGTGTCTCCGAGGTATTCTCCGATCCTCTTGAACCGAACGAGACAATATGCTTTGCCTTTACTGAGCCTTCTATCACAAGTCATAGGAGTGAAATCCTACCTGGTGCCAATCTTCCAGCTTCCGTCTTGAATGATGATGATAGACGTATCCGAAGGCCAAGGCTTAATCGTGGTGGAGATACTATTGCCAACTTGGGTGGGAACAACAAGAGTCATAAGTCTGGATATGGCAGCATGAATATAAGCTCCTATGAAAGAAACTTGGCAATGCAGAACGGCAGAGAAAGACAGATGAATCAAGCGGGTACAAGGTCATGGGGATCAGCAGAGCCAACACCAAAGCGTTTTAATGGTGGTGGCAATCAATACTCAGTTCCGCCCCCACAGCAAATGAATCGATGGCAACCACCTCCAGCTCAGAACTTCCAACAACCTCCCAACTTCCCTCCTCCGCCACCACCTCAATGGCAACCTCCACCTGCTCCTCAACAACAATATCAGTATAATCAACAAGGCTATCAACAACCACAACAACAGTATAATGCTGGAGCTTACAACCAGCAATCTATGCAAGCAATGACTGGCTACAATCCTCAACAACAACAATGGGGAGGTCAACCCCAACAACACATTCGATTTAATCAGGTTCAACAACAGACTAATCAACAACGGCAAGGAGGGTTTTCGTTCAATCAGCAAGGACAGCAACGTCAACACCACGCTCAGCCCAACTATAATCATCGACAACAACAACAACAGCGGCAGCCGCCTCCTCAGCAACGACAACCTCAAACTGGAGGCAGGGCGAACCTGACCAATCTTCGTGCACAATTAATGAGCACATTGAAAAAGAACAAGGGTGGAGGCAACTAGATATCAATAGCATACGTGTGCATGGGCAATGTTCAAATCATCATGACATATAACTAAATCATGTATTGTGCAACTTTAAAATAGTGTAGTGTGTATTTTGTTACACATACCTAGAAGTAGGGCTATTCTGAAATGAATACACGGGGTAGTAGATTGATCAGTGCATGATCAATAGTAGAGCCATCTAACAGGGGAAATCTATGTTTGAGTATTTAGCGGGGATGCAACACATTTAGATAAGGACACGAAAGTAATATACGTCTTAGTGTTGATATAATGTGTTACAGTTAGCTAATATTGTTGTCCCTAGTTCTTGTACCTTTTCGTAGCATCAACAGACTGTATGTTAGTCAGTTGTTTTCATCCTTTCTCGACAATCATACTATTGACAAAAGACAGGCTGCGTCTTAACCACCCCTGGAATAATTGACAATCTTGAGTTTTGCAACTGATAAAAGATGAGCAAAGTGTTTACACAATTCTTCAGTTTCCTTCTTTTGTGTCTCTGCCTCTTTGTCTTTTTGTTCAAGAAGGCCTTCCTTCTGTTGGATTTCTTCTGCGTGCTTCGACTTGAGTAACACGATCTCGTCCCTCAACGATGCTATTGTTCTTTCTCTTTCATTTATTTTATTCAATAGATCTTCTTTCATTGACTTATATTGTCTTGTCATACTTTTCATCACATCCATGCTTGTCTCCTTCTCCTCTTCATTCTTCTCTTTTGTATCAGTGAGCTGAAGACGCAAAGACTCGGCCTCTGCCAACGCATCTGCTGCACTTTCTGAACGGTTCGTAAGTTCCATCTCCAAAGCACTAGTCTGCGATTCAAGATATTTAATACGATCTTCAGGCGAAAGCGTCATGCCATCAAGATTGTCATTGCTCTTCCCCTTCTTTGTTGATTTCTTTTTTGATTTAGGAGGCATTGTCACTACTTCGATATAAGTTCTAATACTATTCAATGTATACTAATATGTTTCATCAGGAAGCTAAGGAAGAAGTGGTGTCTGCCCAATAACAACACTCCATCAACACTGAGTACTGAGTATCTATGTCCATGAGTTAAAAATGACATATTCGTAAAATGACAGTTTCGTACCTCTTATGTAATAAAAAATGATCTATGTCGATTATATGTTATTGATATTCATTGAAATTAATGACGGTATAGGATCATATCTTAGAATGAATATATAATATCATAATATTTTAATACATCATAAATCGTTGACATTTCATTGTCATTTTTTTATTCTTGTTAGTTGTAATAACCATCACAGTCACAATATATACATATCTATTACTTGGCGGCGTCTGCTTATATCGGCATTTTATGGTAATATCGCATAGCAGGAGATAGTACCAGGGTTGAATGATAGGATATGGTATGATATGGCGGCGTAGCTTGATAACGATACTTCGATAGTATAAGACACAATTTTAGGTTTTTAAACGGAAAAAATAAAGTTGTCATATCACTCTTCTATCATCTATTACTCCTACACACCAATACAATCCTAATAAATAAATACCATGTCGTCCTCATCAGCAAAGCCTAGACTGATTCATGAGTAAGTCTTGTATTCAAACAATATATTATCATAAGATTCATTAGTTGCTTGAACCATATCTTATGTAATAAAGTTGATGTACTGTCATTTGTACTTGAGTGTTGACATCTATGGTTGATAATCAGAGTTGGTAGCTAACCTTTCAGTTTATTATCTTATTCAATATGCACATATCAATATACAACGTATATCACACACTACCATGTACAAAAAAAATAACTACACACAAATAATAATACATATTATCAATATACAACGTATATCATCTCAGATCATTACACAACATTTCTCAATCCATACGATTCTTGGCGATTGGTGTCATTAGTCAAGCAATATTTATGACCGGTTACAACTTCTCGGTATTAACATTTGAGCGTAAGTGCTAGAAATGTGAAGCAGACACACTATCTCGTGACTTTCACCTTACAAACGAACAACTAATTTCAATGCTCCACTCAACCTCACCACCTCTTCTTCCCCAACAGCTATGGGATATCCACCTTCAACGATTTATGCTGTATTCTATACAAGTTATATACCAGTTGGACATTTACTGCAATGTTTATTCGTTTTCGGTTGGCCAGCTGATTATCTACCATCATTAATGAGTAATGCACCAATCGGATTAACTGCAATGGCAATTGGTACAGCACTCACAGGATTCTTATCAAAGATCGAGTTCAATGCAGTTGCTGAAGATTGGATATCCTCAGCATTCAGTACACCTCCACATGATCATTTAGAGGAAGAAGGGGAGTTTTATAGTTCTCTGGTTGTCATGATTGTTACCGGGGTTTGGTGCTATGTGCTTAGTCTCTATGTTAATGCAGCTCCCGAAGAGGGGAAGAAGCATGTCGAGAAGGATCCAGCCAAAGAGTTATAAAGTGTGTGATGCTTTGTTTAGTCAATTGGCTAGATATTATTAGTTTGCAGATGCTCTATTGAAACTAAACGTCGTTGTCAGAGGTTCCTTTAATGTTGTTCGTCTGCCTTGTTTGCTCTGTCTCTGTTGTAAGAATCCCCATTTAATCTCGTCGAGTTTGATTTCTCGATGCATTATGTAGTAAACAAGGAACTCACAAATGTGAACAAAGGTCACATGGGCAGGCACAACACGACGACCAGGTTCCATTTTTTTTTTGACACTCAGCAAGCATGACAGGACGTTTGTTGTTCTTCTTCTCAGCCGCTATAAGATGCAGATAGTAGCTACTAATGTTGCTGGTATCATCTTCGATATCTAATGCATCGAGAATAGTTTGTAAAGCTTTACGAGCTTCACTCCCTTCCGTGAACCTCTCTTCGCCTGCGCTATTCTCAAGTAATACAATAGCGAATCTAATAACCGATAGAACGCTGCTGCCAAGTATAGCAAAGGTGTCCAATGATTGCTTCATCTCCTCACTGGGCTTTAGGATGAACAAGTTTTGGAGAATTTTAGCATCATTGAAGTTATCATTAGCTTCTTTGTAGCCGTCAATAAACGTCGCCCTTGCTGCGGCATGTAGGTTGTTTAGCTTTTGTATTGTATCTTTGTCACTATCCGCATTGTCGAGCATGAGTTGAAGGCAGTCACGAAAGAATCTCTTCTTATCTTCCAGTAGATGTTTAAGATTATAAGGACAATTTCCGTATATACCTGGTGGGATCGTTGCCATGAATAATGCCATGGCGATGCCAACACAATTGGATGCTATTCTATTTGCAGTAATATCATTTTCTCCTCCCAATCCCCAGTAGACATCCAAAATAACCAACCCCGATGTCATGGCAAAATATGCTGGCCCCTTGAAGTATGAGAAACGTGTGGTGTCAGATGAGGGAGTGATTATAAGTTAAGTGATTACCAATACATACCATTCGCATACAAACTCACCCATGCATAGTCACTGCAAGAAATCGAGAGAGAGAATAGTAATTTCTGTTAGTATATGAAGTTTGCAAAGTAATCAAATAAAGGCCGGAAAAACAGGACTTCATATTGAACACTTGAATTTACATATAAACACTTTCCTGTCGAGTCCAAATCTTGACCGGAATCCCGATGGTAGACTCACATATGCAATAAATGTATTAGTGATTGTCCACCATACACCAAGACCAATAGCATTATCATCGCCACAAGCTTTAATGGCAAGCCAGCCACTAAAGCCTCCACCACAAGTACCGAGTAGTCTGAGAGTTCCTTTCTTCCATGTACCTTCGACAGTTGATGTTGTAGAAAATGCATAAGCAATCAGATACCAACCACTAAAATGTGGTCCCAGAATCTCGTCTTGCGTTTTAAGTTCGAGATTTGCAAATGCTGGCCAATACAGTTGCATACACACTAGTGCTGTGAACCCAACTGCAAATTTTAAGGCCCAGATAAACTTGGGTAAATCATAATAAGGACGAATGAGGATCCGTTTCCAAGTCATGAAGTTAATTGCGGTCACAAAGCAAGAACAGATAGCCAATACCAACCCCAAACCCCCACCCATCAGCCACGGCATGATTGAACTTAGTATTACCTTTCTTGCTGATGAATCAAAGTGCTTTCTCGTACGGTCTATTGGCCCCATCTCATTAATATATGCATTAGTCTTTTCTTCAACTTTTACAGCTCGGTGTTTGAGACGAATAGGATCAAAAGGGAGGTTTGGGTTGTGATCAGGATCCATACTGGCAAGGGGTGTGCTGTCTTCTGTTTTCGTCAACGTTTCTAGAGCTACAGCGCATCTTTCCAGCATATCAGCACTGTTCAAGTACAAATCTTTGAGGCCACCTATCTGCAATTCTTTTGCGCCCGCTTTACTAAATGCTCTTAGTGTTAGCGAGCTGAACATCATTTGATTGATAGCATACGTCAGATCATTCAGCAACTTCACCAAGTCGACAGGAGCTGCACAGTGGCATAGAATGCGGTTCAATCTCGGTTCGTATATAGTTAATTTTGAAACACCTCCTGTAACAGTAATAGAGCCATCAGTAATGATTGCTTGGATCAAATCGTCCATATTTCGTTTCTTCTCGTCTTCGCTATCAGTATTATTTGTTTCCTCCGCCACAATGCTAATTACATTTCCATTTTCATCATCTTCTGAATCACTCTTATCTTCTACATCATCACTAATATGATACTCAATAATTAAGCGAATGAATTCAGCATTATCCCTCAATATCTTGGGTAAAAGCTTTCTTGAATGTGCATCCCTTGCCGTTCTGGCTGGTGGAAGAATTCTAGCAGAACAGATACAAAGTGTTGCCCATAGCATACCAATCAATGTGTTTCGAAAGATTGCATTTGGGTTGGTCACCCCTGCTTCTGTCCACAAACCTGATACAAATGGTAGTCCAAATTCTTCTGCTGATTTTGCAAATGTCATTGTGTTCAGGCTGATTAGCATGAGTAGAATAGGTGATGATGCGCCAGCAGGTGTAAATCTTAATCCAGCCAGTAATAGAGCGACAAAGAAGTAAACAATGATGTATATTAATACACCCTTGGTAGCGAGGGCAAGCAAGCCTGTTGTAATAACAAGACCTAGACAACTCCCCATTACCAAGCCAGGGAATATACCTGGAAGATGTATATCACGATTTATGATATGATGAAGAGAATTAGAACATGTGCTTTGACAGGTATTTCATATTGAAATAGCGGACTTACCTGCCCCGATACTAAATAGTAGAGTTGGGAAAACCATTGTAAATGCTGATGCGAGCGTACCAATCGTTACAGTTTGGGATTGTGGAATGACATTTGGAAAATTACCAAGCGTAATAACTGATGTTATACCGAATGATATGCATAACCTTGACGTTACTGCAACTTGATCTGGGAGTTCTCTCATCATTACTTTCTTTTAACTGATGTTATAACGAACGATATACACAACTTGACGTTACTGCAACTTGATCTGGGAGTTCTCTCATCATTACTACTCTTTATTATAAATATGGTATGATAAGATAATATATAGTAGCTGCCAACGCCTATGATACCAATTGTATCTTTTTTACCGTTTAGCGATCTAATCACAAGCTCAGCTAGCTATAGGGGCCGATCAAAGCAATCGTGACAACTCGAATTAAACGGCAATGATGATATTCATCATACATACCATGACTTCCATAATCTACTAATTGAATACGAAGAATAGATGGAAAGTAGTAGTCGTCCAATATACTACTTGTTTGATTAAATAATACCAAATGCTTCGACGAAGTATCCTTCAAAGTTGCAACATCGTCAACTCCCAATATCATAAACAATCATTGTCAAATCCATCCTCCTCCTCCTCACTACATATCCTACGAGCCATGAGTAGTACTACTACCAACAGTAGCAACAAGTTGAAACCATGGCCACATCCAATGGTAGAATCACATGGAGATTATCGTGCCGAAACCTACCTCGAAGATCACATCGGTGGTAAGCTCTACTCCAAGCAACATTCATTACCTCGATTACCCATACCATCTATATCTGATACGATTAATAGATTCCTACCCACGGCATTACCATTGGCAAAGAATGAAGAGGAGAAGAAAACATTGATTCAGGCATGTGAAGAGTTTGAAGGACAGGCTAGTGAGTTGCAACAACGATTAATTGACAGGAAGGATGGTGAAATGAAGGATAGTAGTTGGTTGCAACTGTGGTGGAATACGATGGGATATCTTCAGGTGAGGATGCATATTTGCTATTATCTTTCTTATAAAAGTATATATAACTGGTAGATGACGGTGCTGAAGGGTGATATCATTTATGTGCACATCATGTGCACATTTCTTTTTTTTGATCACATCATATACACAAAATCTAACTGACCATATCTCTATTAACATTACATGTTTAGGTTCGAGATCCAGTTGTTGTGAATGTTAGTTACTTCTTCCACTTCTCAGATGATGGTTCGTTACCACAAATTCCATCAGACAAATCATTGGGAGTGTTGAGAGGCGCCTCACTTTTGTATTCGACTGCACAATTTCGACAATTGGTAGCCTCTGGTAACTTACCCTATGAGGCAATTGGTAGGAAGGAACCAAAGACTGCTTTGTGCTCCGCAGCATACAAATACATGTTTAATGCATGTCGTATACCTCGTAAAGATGAGGATACAGTACGTATCTATGACCCATCTTTGAATAGCCATGTAATCGTAGCAGTTGGTGGAAAGTTTTACTCCTTTGACTTTGTTGAGAAGTCGAGTGGTGAACCATTACCATTGGAAGTCATTGAAGAGCGATTGCAAAAGTGTATTGACATGTCAAAGAGTGGATCGGAGTTACCAATGTTGGGATACTTGACGAGTGATGATAGAGATAAGTGTGCAGAGGCGAGACAGGAGCTATTGCGTGTTGGTGGATCTAAGATGGAGGAAGCATTAAAGGTCTTGGAATCGGGAGCAGTATTAATTTGTTTAGATGAAAACGAATCACCGATCTCCAAGAAGCAGGGTTCTGAAATCTTCTGGACTGGTGGATTGTCATCGGGTAATAATCGTTGGTTTGACAAATCAATTCAACTCATATGTACCAATAATGGGAAGGCGGGTATGGCTGGTGAGCATTCGATGATGGACGGTATGCCAGTAGTTGGATACTGTGACTATATTACAAAGAAATCATATAGAGATGTAGCATCTCATAGTAGTAACAATACTGGAGGTTATGAAAGTGCTGATGAAAATGTCAAGGATATCTTTGGTGATTGTGTAGGTGACATGATGTCTCCTGGCTCCAATGTGACATCATATGTTGCAGAGACAAAGAGCAACTTTGACAAACTCATCTCTAATCATGAGATGCAAGTCCAAAGCTTCCAGGGTTATGGATCGGGGGCTATTAAGAAGATGGGATACTCTCCCGATGCATATGTTCAAATGGCAATGCAACTTGCAACCTATCGTCTGTGGGGTGAGCAAGGCGGTACATACGAAGCAACCCAAGTACGACCATTCCTTCATGGACGTACTGAAACAACACGAACTGTCTCTCCGGCAAGTAATGCATTCATTAAAACAATGGGTCTCCGTCCTAAACATGACGAGATGGATGCTTCTAAACGAAGTGAAAAGATTGAACTCTTGCGTGAGGCTGTCTCTAGTCATGCCAAATATATCAATTCGGCAGCAAAGGCAATGGGAGTAGACCGTCATCTCTTGGGGCTGGCACTATCAGTAAAAGACGGAGAGACTGCGCCACCTCTGTTTTCTCATCCATTGCTAGCTCGATCCAAGAAATGGAGAGTGAGTACGAGTCATTTGACCCACCCTCGTTTTGATAACTGGGGATATGGAGAGGTGGTATCAGATGGAGTAGGTCTGGCGTACTCGATCCATCCAAGTCATTGTATGTTTTGTGTAACAGCTCTCAAGGAGCATGATTGGCCTGAGCGTTTGACTCATTTGTTAGAGGAGGCGCTACTGGAAATGCAAGCACTGAATGATCTTGATAAGGCTCCCTCAAGTAAGCTGTAAACAAAGAACAGTATCAATAATTCTATTGATAATCATATAAGCAGATGGATCAAAAGAAATATATGTAGACTCGTATTCTGTTTGTAATACCTGCACTAATACATTATGTTAGATATTTAACAGCTCTTTTGAATGGCATCCTATTGTAGATATCATTATTCATACCGAACAAGTAGGTGAAGATATTCTATCGGTATATAGTGGTTATGATTTGGTAGTGATAGACAAAGAGATGATGATATAAACGCGACCTCCAAAGAGCCACCACATGTGCAAGCATGAGACCCATTTTGTCTAAGTTATATTCTATTCTACGACAA
>Ga0214477_100029_pt1 | contig 84019 bp, 52 predicted proteins | sample M1_20Mar14CPVII9_FD_165058 | JGI IMG/M metagenome (GOLD analysis project Ga0214477, IMG submission 165058) | Marine eukaryotic communities from Monterey Bay, California, United States - M1_20Mar14CPVII9sort6BwellC16 | ecosystem: Environmental > Aquatic > Marine > Unclassified | place: USA...
TCAGGAGAAGATCATTCATTCCACTAAACGCATCGAAACCGCAATCTTTCAACTTGCAAGACAAATGGAGAAGAACCACGATGAGGTCATGGCAGGGCAGGGTGCTCTTATGGACTTTCAACAGCAGCGTTATGCCGAGATGTCCGAAAAGTTGGATCAAGCACTCAGGGAAGTGCGTGATTTGACTGCTAAGCTGCTTGAGAAGAAGAGTAACTCCTACAACCTCTTTCGCAGCCGTCGTTAAGGAAGGAACCTTCTTCCCTGTCTTGTCGGTACTCGTGTGTGTTGTTGTAACTCTATATTCTCCCTGCTGCTGGTTTGGACTGGCAGTTATTACTTCCCTTACTATTTATGGAGGCTGGAGAGGTGAAGCACTGTGACCGTTTGGCACTTGTTGTTGTACAGAGTCTTCTTACTAATCTCCATACTAAGATGATACCCATTTAGTTGACGTAACTTGCCTTGATTATTGATCCCTCCCCGTCACATTAGTGTAATGTAGTACTGCATAATTCTCCTCTTCCGATCCTCAAACAATCTTCCACGTCGTCTCTTGATTCATGTCGTTCAATTAGCAACGGTAGAGGAAAGCTTTATCTTTCTTGGCGTTGATATGTGTATAATGTGATGAGGTTGTTGGATTGTGATACAGTGAGATATTGAAATAGTATCTCTGCTTAAATGTTGAGGATTGTGGCATCAGCTTAGGTCTTCAACATTCTGCCGCCTTATATCTGGGTAGGGACTTCTCATCTATCATGTGACGAGGAAACAACCCCACCTCCTGATCTTGAGTTGTTTTGAATTAAGTACGCAGAGTGCAGTAGTCTTTACTATCAGTTGATACCAGCCAGCCAATCTCCAACACCGCTACCGATATCTCATGACAGTCCCCGTACATACGTTCAATCATATCTCTTTGGTATTGTTGTAATATCAGGTAGCCTTAGGTAGACATTCTTTTGTAGCTTAATCATGACATGTTGTTGGGCCCTTCTAGTCATTTGTCTGTTGTGTATGAATCCCAGCAGAACCCAGCATTAGAAACGAAATCTCTTCTAACGATTGACCAACCACCTTATTTCTCATCCTCTGTCCGTATGACGAGCTAGCTATCTCCATCTCCCTTGAATAGAAGAGATATGATTTGTTGTTGCCTTTATCTCATCCACCGCCAACTATACATGCACTTCTAAACTAAGCTCCTATCAAAAGAGATGCTGCCTCTTACTCTCGAATATCTAGTAACAAAGTTGATTGTATACCCGCAGGCACTTCTGTACCAAAACATCTCCCAATCATAATACGTGCAGGCATACCCTTTTCAAATAGTTTTAAATCACCATTGGTCAGCATGTATACCGATAGATTCTACTAATTGGTATATCCTTTGAGTACATTATTATCACCACCAATTTAAATCCAATCTTAAAATTTGAAACAAGTTTGGCACGAGCTTATTATTCACCTCATCAAAGGTCGACGATCAACCAGAAGATACATTTCCTAATACTCATGATACTACTATCCAACAATCTTAATTGCATTATATGTAATATTGTAGAAGTATGATATCACAGTCACATCAGTCATCAGACGAGAGAAGATTAGACTAAAATTTACCACCAACATTCTCCACCCTTCAATTTAATATCGATAGCAGACGCTCGGAGCTTCTCATACTACCACGAATGCTACAAGGAGGAGTCACATATCTGATATATTATCGTGTTGGAGTTGGATGACATCTAACAACATATACGGTCAGCAGATTTGCAATACTAATACACCTACCTAAATCCAATTTCTGATAGATTCTGATTAGCTAATAGTGCATGCCCGATTGTGCCGTTAGCCAATCTCTAAATAGATATGATAATATGAAGATTATATATATCATTATCATATACGCTGCTAGAATATACCATGTATTAATACCCATAAATAACATGATGATAACAAACTGCCAATTGCAAATTGCATGCAACTGCTGATGGTATCCTGTAATATATATATTGTTTAGAGGACTTCAACGGTGATACTCAGCAATTACATTCTTATCATCTCTTACTATAATCTCTATATATCCCTCACTACCATCGTCCATATTGAGGAAAGTTTACTACACCTTAACCCTAACTACTTGCTTTGTGCATAAAATGGCGTGGGCCGTGTCGTACCATTAGTATCATTAAAAATAGAGTATTATTACGGTTGCAATACGATATTGTATTATTACATGTGGAATATAATATCGTTTGATCGCTAAATTCTTGCAGGTCGATACATAGATCTGTGATAACTACCCTCCTAACCTAATCAATATCATGATTCATGATGGCCTCTATCTACTCACCACTCTCTCACATGTGTTATAGAGAAGTACACGTAAATACAATTGTGATAGATATAATCATAAAAGCAGTCCCCGTATCACTAAAAAAAATGATATATCCATCGACGGACGCTCCTTGTAGATTATTTCACAAACCACAGACTTTCTCTCTTTTGTAGCTGTCAAAGAACATACAGTAAGCATCGTTGTCTTACGCCAGTGTTAATATAATATTCATTTCTTATGTCGATATTACATCCTATCCAATGTATATCTATACGATGATGGATTACCCACGTTGGTGCAATAATTTTCAAAAACATCAACAGATATAGAATGGAATAACGATAGAGATTTAGTATGAGTAGTGTTGATATTGCAAAGGGAGAGTACAATCTACAACGAGAGGAGTACCCACATTGACAAATGATATACATATTGGTGGGATATACCCCGATGCAGGGATACGAAGTTAGCTAGTGCAACAAAAACATCAGACACGATATTGAATGAATAATAATGATAGAGATTTAGTAAGAGAAGTGTCGATATTACTGTTAGGGTGGTGGCAAGTCCTGTGCATTAGTAGATATGGGTTGAGGAGACGAGGAGTATCAAGAATGATTATGTCCAAACATTATCTATATAGCCTAACACCATGCGCCAGTATTACATGAGCAACGGCTAAAGATGATGTTAAAAAAGTGTAAGGGGAGAATAACAACGATTTATAGATTTATAGAAGATGAACAGAATCATGATCATAACTAGAGGATGTTGAGACAATGATTTCTAGATTTATAATGATGAAAGGGTAAGAGAAGGTATCGATATTGCAGAGGAGGGAGATTATGATCTAGTGCTAGTAGTAGCAAGTCTGTACTACTCGAGAAGACTTGCTTTCTTTTGTATTTTGCAAACTATCTTCATCGTATTCGGTATTTTCCCACATTGAAAGCAACTGATTGACATTCTAAAGAGTAAGCTTGACAATTTGAACGAACAAGTTAGTCCACATAGTTTGCTGTGTAGATTTGAGATAATTAGATGGTCTATAGTGATGGACGTTTGGATCTAATACTTAGAGTTGTGTTACAAAGAACTTAACACTAAAGCTCAAACCAGATTCAAGCCCAAATCTCTTTCCTCCTCTCTACAATCTCTTTCAGAACCTGGTCATCCTGCATGGGATGCCTTGAGGTTCTCGATTTTGGCATCGATGCTAGCAATTAACTCCTTGTTGCCAGTTGCTTGAGCTCGCTGTTGTTTCAAATCTTTAAGACTTGAACGGTAGAGTTTTGATTGACTTTCTTTCTTGTCTAGAAGATCGTCCGCCTTGACTTCTAAGGATTCCTTCTCGGCGTCCAGGACGGCGTTGCCGAATGCTGCAAACTCTTCATAATTTCTGTCTATTGCCATTTGGAGTTTGTCAATTTGTAATTCAATTACCTCAGTGTCTTCTGCACTGGCGTTACTTTCTACTGCCTCTTTGAGCTTCTGCTCCAATGAATGCATTTTATGTTGCATGGAAGAAGTCCCTGCATTTGCTTTCAATACCTGTTTATTCACTTCGGAGAGACGATGATAGGATGCAAGGATCTTTTCAATTTCGGTAAGAAGGAGTGCCTTTTGTTCCTTGTCATCGCCAACCTGAGCTAACTCTTTGTTCAAGTCTTTATACTGTGAAAGGATGTACGTTGCTTGCTCTTTAAAGGCTTGTCCGCTAGCATCTCGCATTTCAGATATACGTTGCCACAAATCGCCCACATCTTCTTTGGAACATTCCAACTCCTTCTCCAATCCTTGATACGCTAATTCCCATTCATGCAAGTCCTGCTTGAGCTGTTGGGTTTCCCCTTCCGCTGTTTTGGATAATATGTCATGCCTCTCCTCGAGTAAACTGACGATCTTTTCCAAATTTTGAGTCTTCTCCCTATTCAACCGATCATTTTCATTACTTAATAACTCCAGTTTCTTCTCCAATGATTGATTTGCTAATTCGAATGACTTGAGCTGTTGCTCTTTTTCTTTCAATTTTTGAAGAGCTTCATCAAGCTTAACCTCCTTGTCGAACTTTTGCAACTCGAGTATTTGTTTCTCTTTCACTTTCAGTTGTTGATCTTTTACTTTCAGTTGATAAAGAGCTTCCGCAAGTTCATTCTCATCATCACTCTTTTGGTTGACGACGACGTCATTGAGTTTTTGCAATTCGAGTTTACTGCTGTTGTCTGCTGTTGATAACTCCGCCATGTTATCTTGTCTTTGTTTGTTAGCCTTAGTTGATCAGCGTCTGTAGTCTTTGCCAAAGAGTGGCTGAATGATTGGATGTTCTAACTCACTGATCTGTGTACCTACGTACAGTTTTTAGAGATTTATCTCTCCTCTCACTTTTCGGCACTCATAAATAATTGATACTAATATCGTGCGGAGGTGATACATGATGATACTTTCTCTTATAATCTATACATCCTCATTGCTCATCACTTCATGTTCGAGCCATTGCAATGTTGGGTTTGTCGACATCGATGGTATCGTACTTACTTCGTACTACCCGCTCGCCAGACCACCGATAGTATATCGGTATCATCATCTTTGTACTACTACTTTATATCATCGTCATCTCCCTTAAGTCTTTACAACTGCTGCTGTTGGCAAACCGTGGCCAAAGTATACCTAGTAACATTGTTGTATGTAGAGACAATAAAGGCACTTGATGTGTTGCTGCCCAAGTGCAGGCTAACCTCCTCGTCAATCAGTGCAGCTCCGCGTTTGCAGTGCACCAACAGCTAATATAACAAAGCAACTACCAAATAATAGACATAACTAATTGATAATAAGAGCAAGACACTGCCATTCAAAACATTGACATTGAGCCCTTTCGATTTCTTTTGCACCATCACCTAAATTTGATGAGCCTTTTTTGTATCAATAATCGAATACTAGCCAACCCAATCTACTCATAACTTATTTGATATGAGTATCTCTCTATCAATGTGATACTGTGTGGTATAGCAGGTGTGCACGCCGCTCAGCCGGCGGCAGTAAGCAAGAAGGCATCGATAGCTGCAAGTAATTTAATATCAAGTGATGTGGGCTCCCCGCCGCTCCCCCCTTTCCATTTTATTGTTGAGAATACTCTTTCATCAACTCTATCAACCAAACCACCCCTACCACTACAACCATCACGATGCAGACTGTTATTTCATTGCTATTGTTGCTCATTGCAATTATTATCAATAGTGGTCCGTGTTGTGTGTACTCGTTAAAAGCGAAAGCTCACAAGGGAAAATATGAAGAAGAAACAATAATTTTCAATGATGATGCATTGGTTGATGATAATGATATCAATATCAATATTAGTACCAACGCAACAACTCTACCCGATGCAGTAGTTGATGATGATTTAGATGATGATGATGCATTTGTTGAGTTAGAAGTAGTAGGTGGAGACGACAAGCTCACGGCAATGCCGTCTGAAAATGCGGATATTGAAAGTAGTATTGCTCCTTCGACTTTGGCTGTTGAAACTGCCACGCCGAGTATGAATCCATCGGTACCTTTGTCGAGTTCTAACCTTCCATCGGCAGAATCAACACCTGTACCATCGGTAGAATTGAGTGATTCTTTGCAGCCATCGGTGAGGAATACACTCTCTCCTGTACCATCTCTTCGAAAGAATGCTACAGCTACAGAGTCTCCTTCGGCTATCATCAATACTCGTATACCATCAACAACCCCCTCTATTGTTATTATCAGTGGAATGAATTCGACAGAATCTCCATCTTCTCAACATGTGATGGACTATCCAACACAATTAGAAGTAGTAGAGGAAAGCGAAACCTCAATCCCTTCGTCTCAGCCTTCGAATGTACAAAAGGAGAAGGATCTATCACCCTCGACAGTATCAAACTGATGATCCAGCTGAGGACAGCGGACACAGGGCACGACTAAAGGCGACCGTTAGACCGAGTGACCACACATTCTGAGGTGTTCAGAGGAGGTTAGATAGACAACCTCATAATATCGTTAACCTAGTAGTTAAGAATATCATGGGTCGATATCACCCTTTAGTAGTTAACGATCTTTAATTTTATTACATAAAATAAGAAATAACATCCGCAATGACGGATCAATATCAAATAAGAAGCACCACCAAAAAGGCGGTGATGGACAATCTAAAAGATGTCGAATTAATCATTCCATCGTCAGGTTACTCACGCGTTGTAATCCTCCGCTACCAAAAAGGGACGGAACGTGTATTAAAAGAAACACTTACACCATACAAGAGCAAAGACCCCGACCAACCAAATCTAATGCAACTAATGGCCGCCGGGAACAATGAACTCAAGAGTATCACTACAGCAAGTAGCACAGATGCAGAAGCAGTCCTCGATGAACGTGATGAAGAAATTAAAAAGATGAAGAAGTACAAAGAAGATCATCCTGACAAAGTAGTCAAAATCCCACGCGTATTAGACGCAGCTACGGCAGACATAATTGCCGAGACCAGAAACAGTGCAAATCAGAGCGCAATGGGCGCTAAAGACGGAGTATGTCAGGATATGATCAACAAGGCGGGTAAGGAAACGTTCACTAATATCCTGTTCGATACCGATGGAAACAAACTCTCATTGGATGACATAGATTTGCATAACGTATTCCAAGAATTGCTAAATGGAGCCGACGGAAAACTATACAAAGTACAACGCCAGGAGATGACTGACGTACTAGCCTCATTCCGTATTGATTTCCGCCTTAAAATCGTGAAGAACTATGAAAACCTACAAGCCATGGTGAAGAGGCTAGAGGAGCAAGGAATTTACACTCACGTCACCCAGAAGGCAGTAGTGATGTTAGCTGAGGTGGAGAAGGTATTGGGTAAAGATTTTGCTTTCGCTTTCAATGCACCCGTGCAAACCATTAAACAACTCTACCCATCCTCACATAAACATGATGAGGCATCCTTAGCTCGTATTGTTGAGGAACTAGCCAAGGCTGACAAGAATCGTGACCTAAGTGAAGCTCCAGAACCAGAAGAGTCGGCCAATGCCGTATTATCTGACCTTACGTATACGGATGCCGACATCCAAGATATAATCTCTCAAGCAAAGGAAATGGGACGTGAGGAAGGGTATAAAGAAGCGACGGAGGAATTGGAACAAGCCAATGCCGTTGCAGCTGAAAGAGGTCGTAATACCTCCCGTGATACTGATACCCCGTGTCGCCGAAGTCGAAGCAAGAGTAGGAGTAGGAACATCTCGGAGGAGCAAAAGAAAAAGAATTGTGATTGCCCCCATTGCAAAAAGGTGGGCGTAGAAGCTGGAAAACACCCATATACCTCCCCAGATAAATGTTTCTATAACCCAAACTTCGATGGACCGCGTCCAAGTTGGGCTACGGCAACGATCTTGAAGTCTTTCCGTGAATAGGAAACACGGGGTCGAGGGGGAGTAGTAGTAGAAGAGGATAAAGAAGTATGGAAAGATGTAAAGGCTGGAAAGAATACCAACAAGTATAAAATAATTGGCACAACACCAGCATACACCAATGTACATAAAACATATACCTCACTATCACAACCCACCGATCCCTTGCCAAAACAAACAAACAATACGAGGGGAAATAAGAACAACAACTTTACTAAATTACAACCACGTGTACGATGGGCATCTACCCTCATCACATCAGTTCAAACACGTCCAAAGACATTACGAAAGGATATTCCTTCACTCTTCTATTCTCGTAGTGATGAGAAGAGGTTCCGTAAGGAGGCTGAAACTGAAACTATTCTATCAATGATTAATGAGGCCAAGAGTAATGACGTAATAGATACCAAAGATACCAAAAAGAAAAATATCATCGCCAAAGAATCTTGTTCAATCGCCAAAGATACAAGTAAATCAAACCACTATCAAGAGAAGGTGGCTCGTCGCATTAAAGCAAAGCAATTAGCTAAACAACAAAAAGCGTATGATGAAGCAAATGAAGATGCACTGATTGAGAGCTATGTTACAAAGGAAGAAGATGAAATCACGGCTGTTGCCAAAAGGAACAATGCCAAGTTAAGACTATTCAATCAGGTGTTACATAAAACACAACAAAATAAGCCAAGTTTGTTCCAAAAAGGTCGTAATGCATCTTACAATATAGGTACAACATTCAGCAAAGCATTATCATCAATCCTTCAACCGGAGAAAAAGAGAGTACAATTTGCAAAGGAAACAGCAACACGTATGTTCGATAAACAAAACGAATCAATAGTATTAATGACATATGATTCGGGTGCTGATGGTCATTACATGTCTGAAAAGGATAGGAAACGGTTACAATTACCAATACTAAAACAATCAACGAAAAGAGTAGGAGTGGCAAATGGAGATGTCGTACAAGGTAAATATAAAACCACACTCCCATTACCACAATTATCCACAACAGCAACAACAGCAGATTCGTTTAATACATGGCCATCATCATTAGTCAGTGTTGGTAAAATAGCAGATGATAACACGGTATCAATTTTCGATAAGGATGGAGTATCGGTGTTCAAAGAAGAAGATGTCCTAATTAAGTGCAACGGAGACCCACTATTCGTTGGCAAACGTGATGAACGTGGACGGTATCGAATACCATTAATTCAAAAGCGAGGCCAATGGCAACCAAGACACCCATCAAAGAAGGCTAAGAAAGCATTAGAACAAGCTAATAGTGTATACGACTTGCCCTCCACGGAGCAAGCTATTAAATGGATGCATGCCGTATGTGGATATCCAGTAAAATCAACATGGTTGAAAGCTATCAAAGCGGGAAATTTCATCGGTTGGCCAATGTTGACTGAGAAGAATGTAAACAAATATTATCCTGAGACTGTCGAAACACCCAAAGGCCACTTAAATCAATCACGAAAGAATGTAAGATCAACAAAAGCAAAGCCACTAGAAGAATATACCAATAAACATCAATTAGAGGGAAAGAAGGAGAAGGATGTATACATAAAAGTTTATGATGCGAAAGAAACTATATATTCTGACCAAACAGGAGCTTTCCCAACTCGATCTAGAAGCGGCAACAAGTATATAATGGTTATGGTACACATCGATAGTAATGCTATATTAGTAGAACCAATAAAAAGTAGAAAGGATGCGGAAATGATACGAGCCTATAATGCATTAATGTTACGATTGACGAGAGCAGGAATAATGCCAGCAAAACATGTCTTAGATAATGAAGTATCAGAGAACATGAAAGATCACATCAGAGATAAGTACAAATTAACATTGGAATTAGTGCCACCGGGTTGTCATCGACGAAATGCAGCAGAGGTAGCAATTAGAAATTTCAAGAGTCATTTCCTCAGTGTATTAGCAGGAGTATCAGACGACTTCCCACCAAGTTTATGGGATAAACTATTACCTCAAACAGAAATTACGTTGAATCTACTCCGACAATCAAATGCTACCCCAACAGTATCGGCGTATGCACATCTCAGTGGACCGTTCGATTATAACAAAATGCCATTAGCACCAATGGGATGCAAAGCACAAATACATGAAAAGTCCGACAAACGAGGCACATGGTCTTATCACACAATTGACGGATGGTACATCCGTACATCACCCGAACATTACCGCACTCACATATGCACTACAAAAGATACCAAAAGTGAACGACTCACCGATACAGTCCAATTCCAACACAAGCATATAACTAATCCTACATTAACACATGGCGACAAGCTTATGAATGCACTGGCAGAAAGTATGAAAGTATTGAAAGGAAAAGGAATTACAACTGAACAACAAATGAAAGACTTAAAACAAATAATACAAGATACCAAACAACAAGTCAAAAGTAATCCACAATCAATGAACAATAATGTACAAGGAACGACCCCCACACCAGTTCCGAGGGTGCAGAGTGAGATAGAGCCAGTTCCGAGGGTGCAACCAACAGAGAATGTACGCATCACGAGATCAATGAGTAGTAACAACAATATGAATAATATCATCAACAATAGTAAACCATCACCAGTAGTGAAAACGATTACAAACAGTAACAATAATATGGGTAACAGTAAAGGTGCCATTACAACAACAAATAACAACACAGTCCACCTTTCGACTTCAAGGAAGCGTCAAATTAAACGATTGATACGACAAGCATTAATGGATTCTAATAATGATGGTCCAGCATCACGTACAAGATCTAAAGTAGCTAAGCAAATACAATTGGCAGCACCTCCAGCCGCAAGTACGCGGGCAGCCAAGGCAGCCGGCGCTAGAGTATCTAAGATTCCTAAACCTACACCACGATACCTTAGAGCAACAAAGAATAGCCGATTACGATCACAACAAGGAACAGCATCATTAGCAAACAATATATCCAATCGACACAAAATAAGCAAAAAGATGAATCAACTTGAAAATGAAGTACATCAAGCATTAGCTGTTATGGATGAAGATACTGGTAAGATGCTTAATTACAGAAGCTTATTAAAGATACCAAAATTCAAAAAGTTATGGTCCAGATCGGCAGCAAATGAATTTGGTCGATTAGCAAATGGAGTTGGCGGTAGAATAAAGAATCCAACTAATACTATCAAGTTTATATGCGAAAATGAAATACCAAAGAATAGAAAGAAAGATGTTACATATGGTCAAATGGTATGCACAGTTCGTCCAGAAAAAGAAGAGAAAGAACGATCACGATTTGTCGCTGGAGGAGACCAAACAAACTTCCCAGGAGAAGTAGCAACACCAACAGCAGATATGTTAGTAGCCAAAATACTAATGAACAGTGTAGTATCAACAAAGGGTGCACGTTTTATGACAATGGATATATCAAATTTTTATCTCAATACACCAATGTCAAGACCCGAATATATAAGAATAAGACTTAGTGACATCCCTGATGAAATCATCAAAGAATACAAATTGAATGAAAAGGTGACACCGAATGGAAGCATATATATACAAGTAAACAAAGGAATGTACGGCCTCCCACAATCAGGACTAATGGCAAATGTGTTACTTGAAAAGAGATTAAATAAGAAAGGTTACTACCAAAGTAAGTTAGTGCCGGGTCTATGGAAACACAAAACAAGGCCAATCGCATTTGCCTTAACAGTTGATGACTTTGCAGTCAAGTATGTTGGGAAGGAGCACGCATTACACCTAAAATCAGTATTAGAACAACACTACAAAATTACAACAGATTGGACGGGTAAACGGTACATTGGAATGACATTAGATTGGGACTATGAGAAACGACAAGTCCATGTTAGTATGCCGGGATATGTTGAAAAGTCATTGAAACAATTTGGACATGTATGGAATGGTAAGAAACAGCATGCACCATTTCCAAGTGCACCAATCAGGTATGGAGCAAAGAAACAATATGCAACAGAAGAGTCAAATGCACCGGAATTAGATAAAAAAGGCAAGAAGTTCATTCAACAAGTATGCGGAAAATTCCTATACCTTGGACGAGCAGTAGATAGTACGTTATTATGCCCAATAAGTGCAATCGCTTCACAATCATCAAAACCAACAGAAGATACAATGAAACAAGCACAGCAATTACTAGATTACTTAGCAAGTCAAGAAGACGCAGTAATAACATACAACAGTAGTGATATGGTCCTAGGAGTTCACAGCGATGCAAGTTATTTATCAGAACCAAAAGCAAGAAGTAGAGCGGGTGGTCATTTCTTCCTATCCAACAACAGCAACATTCCCACAAACAATGGAGCAATACTCAATATAGCACACATAATCAAACATGTTATGTCGTCGGCAACGGAAGCAGAGCTTGCAGCATTATACATCATGGCGAGAGAAGCAGTATATATCAGAATAATACTCGAAGAACTGGGTCACAAACAACCGCCAACACCATTACAAACAGACAATGCAATGGCCGATGCAGTAGTCAATGGTAAAATCCAACCCAAACGAACAAAAGCAATGGATATGAGATTACATTGGTTGCGGGACAGAGAATGTCAACAACAATTCCGAATATATTGGAGACCAGGAAAACTGAACTATGCAGATTACTGGACAAAACATCATGCTGCCAAGCACCACAAGAATATTAGAAGCGAATACTTAACACCACATATAGTTGTAGAAATGTTAAGAATGAAACAAGAACAAGCAGCGGCAGCAGTACTCAGACGAGTAGACACTCGGCGAGGGTGTGATGATCCAGCTGAGGACAGCGGACACAGGGCACGACTAAAGGCGACCGTTAGACCGAGTGACCACACATTCTGAGGTGTTCAGAGGAGGTTAGATAGACAACCTCATAATATCGTTAACCTAGTAGTTAAGAATATCATGGGTCGATATCACCCTTTAGTACAAACAACAACACGGCAACAACCGAACCACCTGTGCGTGTTCGAAATGGTACTGCTGTCAAGGTAGAGGATCAATCTAATACGGGTTTACTCGGAGCATTACTTTCGGTATCACTTTGTATTATGATTGGAGTTGGGATTGTAGCGTTTCAGAAGTATAGTTCAAAGAAGAAGAAAGAAGCAACTCCTCCTCCTCCAACCCGCACCGCTCATGTTGTCTATAGACCGTCCGACGAGGAAAAGAAGAGGGTCAAGGGAAAGGAAGAGAGGAGGAAGATCCGTCACAAACTTGCATTAGAGGCTCTCGAGAGTAGGAAGAATGGTCATCGGATGAGTGATGCTTCACGACAAAGACTAGTGGAGGAACTTGCTAAGTCCCCTGCGATGGAGATTAGAGGATATATCAACCCCATGTCTGCATGAGACGATAGTTCACTATATGTATAGTTCATTTATAATATCAATTCATTTTACAAACAACTCAGTCCTTTCATTTCAACCTAGTCTACTCATTGCTCGAGCTTTGCAGCGCCGAACCTCTTCTAATCTTGCCTGCTGTTGTTCCACATTTTGATCCCCACCCTGCAGCTCTTCTTCCATTGCAGTATAATCAGCTATCTCCTTCTGTGTTATGGGTTCAATGTAAAGCATCGGAAATTCCTTAATAAAGTCATATACGACAGACAGTTTCATATTGTTGATTTTCATCTGGAGGGTATTGATATCTTTCCCACGAGTACATGGATCATGTGTGATTGCTCTTGCACGTCTAAACCACCTGATCATAAGTGGTAGGACTTTGAGCTCCCAGTCAAAGAATGGCTGAATGTTAAAATGAGAATGGGCATGTAATATCTTAAACATCGCAACTTTTCCTTTATCCTCCGCATTGTGTAAGTCAAGATAGTACAGGACATCGTCAGGTAAAAAACTATTATCACCGACTTCCACAAGTGTACGGTTGGATAGATACGTTTTGTTAACACTGGAGGTATCACAAAGTAACCTCAAGAAGGGCGCCCATCCCTCGGCAGTAATGCCACGAGTTTGCAAGATTAGTCTTGTAAGTGTTGAGTTGCTGGTCAGTGCCTTTGCAAATACTTGTATCCCCTCATCTCCAATACCATTGCTATGAATAGAGAGCTCCTCCAAGTTAAAACCAGGCATTTCTAATAGAGTCGAGAAAGTTTCCCAACCTTTAGTTGTAATTGATCGATTCTGTGTCAAGCTTAGCCTTTGTAACCGATTTAGATGAGCCAGGCCACTAACTAGTACCTCAATTCCTTCATCATCAATGTCGTTTCCACTTAGATCTAGATATTGCAATTGAGTAGTAGAGCGTAAAAGAGACGATAATGCTATACATTCATTTCTTCCAATGCCCGATTCTGATAAAGTGAGCTCCTCTAGCTGTGGATGCACACTCATTGCTGTAATGATACCAGCTACCCCCCCGTCCCCAATGTCATTATCTGTAATTGCAATACGTTTCAGAGATTTGCTGCAGCCACCAATAGTTAATGCCATGAGTTGATGAAGGCAACCGTCACCCGTTAAACAACTATGAACCGAAAACTTATTTATACTGTTGTTTTTGAGAAATGGATCCAGTATTATTTGAAATATGGATCCGATCAATGATGTCTCATAGAACTTTATCTCTTGAATGGATTTGTTGCGATTCATCTCTTCATAAAATTTATCTTCGATAGTTTCATAGCCTAAGCCGAAAAGTAGAGTTTGCAAAGTTGTATTTTGACCAATGTAATATCCTAGCCATCCAATATCCTCCCCATCAATGGGGATATACTCACCATAGCCAGTGATTTTCTGATTTATAATATATAACTTTATAAAACTAGGATCATTATCTTTTAGACGACGTAGAACTTTCTGGTTTATCTCATTGGATGTGATGTCCTCTATTTTTATAGTATCGGCCAAAGCGGCGTATTCGTCGGACATGATTTCCTATTGTACAATAGAAAGTAGTATGATATTAGATGAATGATATAGATTTAATGGCCCGCTACCACCAACAAAAAAACAATCACACTCAACCAACAACAATAAACACTCACCTCTACCCATTTCACATAATTTAGTATTTTTGAACCGTACATAATTCGGTATCCACAGAGAAATTCACAATACGGCCATTGAGTACGCCTTTTTCAATAAACAAAAATCATTCACATGAAGTAGATATGTAAGATGTAGTGTAGTACAGTGTAGTACCTTATTATACCAAAGTAGATATATTGGTGCCGATATTATTCAAGAGGATGGACTTCATCTCCTCAATGAGTAGCGACGTTGGTGTTTGGCCGCTGTCTGGTATTGGCGACGACTACGAAACAACTTACTACTTTGACAATGAAATTAGTTTACTACTAAAACATAACGATCCCAACATAACCTCCGTGATTATTGACTACAAGGGCATACGTGATATTGATTCAGCAGGTATATATTTAGATAACAATACAAATCTGAAGGAAGTGGATATTGACGATCTTCCTCTCGCTACGAACGATAATTTCAATACAGAATTTTGTACTTTTCTATCAGCAATTGCTCGTAGTAGATCGATTGAGAAACTATACATTGGAAGTACCAGTATAAACTCAATTGAAGTGATAGAATCTCTGACTCCGCTCTTTAGTGCAAATCTACGTGATGTAGACTTCAATTTTAGCATTGATGAGAGAGGAGCTGAGCTACTTGCATCAACTCTATCCAATAGTATAAACAAATTATTGACTAAATTTAGTTTCCGTCTGTCTCAACGAGTTAGCAATAAGACGGCTGCTAATATTTATACTGCATTGGCTGATTATAAGCTCATCCAACTTCATGCGAAAGGTAAAGTTGGTCGGACAAAGTCATACAGTGCAATAAGTAGGCTACTCAAAAGGCCGACAACATTAAAGAAGATAAATTTAAATTGGCTTCAGTCAAATGCGAAATATATTGAAATACTAGCAAATGCTTTGATTGACAACAACACTTTGGAATGTTTAAACCTCACTGTTAGGAAAGATGGGATGTTACTCATTGCAAAGGCTCTGCAGAAGAATCCTCAATCAGCATTACGTGCAATAGATTTATCGGGCTTCTGCTTTAAGAATAATGATGATACTGCACAGGTAATGGCAAACGCCCTCGCCAGTATTCCTAGTCTGAAGACAATCAAGGTAGACTCGTTGAGTCCTTTCATCGACATTTTACAATGTCCAAACACATCATTAGAAAACCTTTATATGGATTGTCATGGAGTTGATTTGGGAAGTGAATTGGGTAGTGCATTAGCAAATAACACAACTTTGAAGACTCTTAGTTTACTCCTCGGCCGCTTTTCAACAGAATCGTCAGAGGTTTTAGGGGAATCTTTGTTTAGTAATAATACATTAAAGTACCTTGATCTGAGCTTTGCTGAATCAATTCATTGGGGGCCAATCTTCTCGGCATTGAGTAATCCAGAGTCTGCCTTGGAGGTGTTAAGACTTTATGGAGCTGGAGTTGAGGACGATGACCTATCTCTCATGGCAAATGCATTAGCAACAAATGGAAGCATGAAAGAACTCTATCTAGACGGAAACGACGTCACGATTAGTAAAGATGGATGGATCAACTTCTTCTCCCGCCTTCAAAGCAACACGCTAGAGAAGCTCAGTCTGAGCGGCAATAACATTGATGATCAAGTAGTGCCTTCAATTGTATCTGCTCTGAGGAGTAAGTGTCCCTCACTAAAGAAGCTTGAACTAGAATACAGTCAGATTACATTAGTCGGGTGGATGGCGTTATCGACTTTGTTAATGTATCCTACTTTGAACTTAGAATATCTTGCTATTGGAAGAGACGGGAGCAGCAGAGACGATGATGACATCCTTATTACATTTGCAAATGCATTAGAAAACAATACCAGCTTGAAGACATTACACATGCCTACTAGCTCTATAACTGAGAGGGGATGGAATGTTCTTTCCAACATACTTTGTAACAAGACTAGCATCGAAGCTACAAGTTCATCAAACCATACGCTTCAACTTATTTCTGATGAGTACCACTACGAACAAGAACTTCCCGAGGATATACGATCTTTAGTACGTTTCAATCGAGCAAATGATACGGTGAGGAGGAAGATCATTCGGTCTCACTTTTCCAATAATGGTATGCAACTGTTTATTGATGATAATGATATTGATGCAGGTGTAATACCTCATATCCTGGCTTGGATTGGCAGAGACTTTTTTGGGCATGATCTTCTCTTTCGTACAGTCAAATCAATGCCAAGTCTGTTTGGGTAGACATATCATGTGCTCATTTTGAGTCGAGATGGGCTAGTGGGCTGGTAGGATCGTCTAGATCTATAACTACATAAAATAGATTTGATCAGAAGTTAGTAAAAGGCAATGTCTCTAACTAACATCTAATATTCGGCATTTATCCTTTTCTACATCTATCTCTGCAACCATTAATTCAATATATTTTCACTATCACATAATCTCTTTTCAATTCATATCAATCACTACAGATATCATACATCTCTGATAATTCTTCTCCGTCAACCTATTGAAGGAATGAAGTTTATCAAAAGAACACTCAAAAGATATATGCCAAACGGCAGTGGATGAGGACGAAAAGGATCAACACAGATGTATCCAAATCTCACTTACCCTCCTCTTTACTTACCCAACCTCTCGGTCTCTATCTCTTCTTTCCACTCTTACTACCCGATGACCATGACCATGATGAGCTACTACCCGATGACCATGAACTTCTACTACTCGATGAACTTCTACTACTCGATCTACTACTGTAATAATGATACCAGCCTTTACCACTCGAGCTCGATCCACCACTGCTACTTCCCCATCGGTGGTATCCCTTCTTACTTTTACGACCTTTACCACGCTTACTTGACTTGCTCCATCCAGACGAGGATGAACTATGATGAGATGACCAAGTATCTTTACTACTTCCAAAGTGGTGTAGTATTTTATCAATACTACTATAATACGAATCACCTGGCTTTTCATTGTACTCATCAACACTACTATAATATACCATGCTCATATCAGCAATGGGTTTTGAAGTTGGAAAACTATCCGACGTCGTTGGGAATGGAGTACTAACAGGTCCAGGAACTGGCGGAAGTGTGGAAGGTGTCGGTGCAACTGGTTGTGGTGTGACAATGATTGGTCGAGGTGTAGGAGGTGGAGATACCGGAGCATTTGTTGTTGGCATTTCTCCATTATCAATTGTCGGTACTTCTGTTGGGGTGAAGGTTGGTATATCTGTGTCTTCCACTGGTGGCAAAGTTGGTTTAGTTGTTGGATTGGGCTATAGATTGTGTTGTTTGAAAGAGGAAGAGACGAATGAGTGAGTATACCTAGCTCCACCCAATCAACACAAGAGGTTCACAAACATACAAACAAACTCACCGTATCACCACTTGTTGGTCTCGGAGTAGGCCGTGGCGGTCCACCACCACTATTAGCAGGACAAAACACCTCATTCTGTTGATCAGTAACCTCACTAAATACACTCCATGCAATTTCATCATTGACTTGTATAGTTTGTGCATTTGTATTACAACTATTCGTATACCTCCAAACAAATCTTCCACGAACTTCTTCACCACGTGCATTTTCTCCTACCATGAAGAGTACTTGTGTACTGGGTACTAAATCTAATTGATTTTCAATATCCACACCTTGTTGTAAGTCATTTGATATAGATGTAAAGTCAATTGTATCACCACCTTGTAAGTTAACATTATTGTTGGAATTGTCAATATTGATTACTGTACCTTCTATATCGATTTCTATTAATGTTATTGATGTTATACGAGTTGGTGACGCTGGTCCTCCTCCTTGTAGTTTACGTTTATTGTGAGTTGTATGTTGTTGTTGTTGGGTGGCGGTGGCAGTAGAGAGATGACGAGTAGAACTACTTTGTTTCTTTTTCATCCTCTTCTTCTTGTTGATATCATCTACTGCCTCAACACTCTCTATACTCTCTTCATCATCTACCTCCTCTTTGTTGTTATCACTAACATTATCCTCGTCGTTATTATTATCCCTGTCTACTACTTTACTCTTCTCCTCACCAGTACTACCGCTACTCGGATCTCTAATCATATACTGTTGCAATAATTGCAATGCCTCAAGATAGCCACGCTTCTTACGCTTACTTGTTTTGTTCTTATTCTTCAACTTTGCCTGTTGTAGAATGTACTTTGCAATTGCTTCATTTGTTGTTTGTATCCACTGTAGCTTATCCTTATTATTGCTATCGGCCTCACGTTTTGATAACCCGTTACTAGATCCCAGCTGCTCAACATTTAAAAAATTCTCTTCCACAGCTAATAAAGAAGTAGGATCACCAACCTCTATAGTACAATCAGTATCAGCTATACCAATGTTATCACTTAATGTATCATCAAAGCAGTTATTAAAAAAGTCTAATGTGATTGTAAAGGATGTTGGTGAGCAGGAACATATCTCATCTTGTTGTAAGTGTCGTTGTTCGATGAGTTGAGGTGGAGAAGTGAAGTGTTGTGAGGAGGAAGTTAGAAGTTTGGTATCTTGTTGATGACGACGATGCTTCTTGTTGTTATGATGAGGTGAACGTCCAAATTCATATTGTATCTCTCCTCCTCTTACTGCTATTGGTACCATGGATATGATACAACAGTATATCAATAAGACGAGTGATGATGATATCGAGTTTGTTGAGGATACCATGATTTTGAGAAGAGCCACTCGACGCCAAACCCAATTGTTTAATGTCAATCTTTACTTTCTATTTGATTGTGTATGTTATGTATGCTCTAATCTTCTACTTAATGTGCCATTCAATAATAACAAAAGGTGGCATGAAGATTGCAATAAACTTTTGAGAAAGGGTGATTCCCTTTAGTCTTATGCAGGTCTACGTATCGACCTCAATTTACCGTATCGATTTATCCGTATTGTTCATTTCTCTAAGGATACAGGGATATACGGCTCCAAAATACTGTATATCGTGGGCCTTAAATTAGTAGTTGTTGGCTGTGTGGTTATTGCTTTGTTAGTTGTTGTGGCCGCAGCAGCTTTGTGGTTGAGTTACGTATCAGATAGACAGTACTCTCCATCTATTTCAGTAGTTTTATATATGAGATTGTGTTGCAGCGCGGACACATCAACATTCTGAACAACTTATTAGCAAAGAAAATTACCTACACTGAAACTGATTGAAAACAATAAATTGCAAATCTATTATGAGCAAGGATATAGATGATGTCTCAAACAATATCGTTAAGATGGGTATATCTGAAGACAATAATGCTGTACCACCACTTAGCAGGGGCGTAGAGGAAAAGACAGCCTCCGAAAAAGAGTGCACATCATGTGAGCAAAAAGTAGAGCATGAAACAAATGGCAGACATTATTCTGATACCGATATCGTATCCAATAGTGGCGTAGATAGTGATATTGATGTGTTTACATGTGCTAATTGTGGTAAGGAGGGTGCCAGTAATTCGTGCAACAAATGCAACACGGTGAAATATTGCAACGCCGCGTGTAAAAAGAAGCACAGATCAAAGCACAAGAAGGCATGCAAGAGAAGAGTTGCAGAAATGTATGACGAGAAGTTGTTTAAAGATCACCCACCAAATGAAGAGTGTCCAATCTGCTTTTTGCCCTTTCCTTTGGATAGGGACCAACAAGTTTTCGAAACATGCTGTGGGAAGTCTATTTGCATGGGCTGTGTGTATGAAATGCTTGAGAGAAATGGTAAATCAGGCCTATGTGCATTCTGTCGGACACCACACTGCTCTGACGAAGAGGATATAGAAAAAATGAAGAAATTAATGGATAAAGGTAATACTGAGGCAACATATTTGCTAGCAGGATATTATGCAACCGGAAGTAGAGATTTCCCACAAGATCATCAAAAAGCTAATGAGTTATATCTTAAGTCAGGAGAACTTGGATGTGCTGGGGGATACAACAACTTGGGTGTATCCTACCGCAATGGAATTGGGGTAGAAAGTGATATGAAGAAAGCTCAACATTACTACGAACTTGGAGCTATGGGCGGAAATGTAGAATCACGATTTAATCTTGCCTGCTTAGAGGGGAATGCTGGTAATCATAATCGAGGTATGATGCACTTGATGGTTGCAGCTAGGGCTGGGTACAATAAAGCTTTGGATAAGGTCAAGATTGGATTTCAGCGTGGGATGATTACAAAAGATGGATACGAAAACGTTCTACGTGCCTACCATGAGCGGCATAGAGAAATGAAGAGTGATCAGAGGGACCGAGCTGTTGCATCGGGAATGTGATAGAGATGATAGAGAAGAGTATATAAGAAGAAAAGAAAGCAGTATTATCTTAATAAATATACACTACTTTTGATTTTGATATACTTCCATCAATCTATTCTGATACATATTAAGCATATGAGGAGGGTTTCAAATACTATGAATAGTATAAAGGAGAGAGACGTACAATCTAGCAAAAAAAGAATATTACATGAGTTTACTTAACTAAAGACTACTAATTTCGAGATTAGATATGAAAGTTAAAAGTATATATGTTGGATAATAGATGTTAGTTAGAGATGGAGGTAGATCTTTCCCTGGCCTCTCGAACTTTTGAATCCTTATCAAACTCAAAACATCGCTTGATATCATACATTCTATTCAATATAACTACAATCCTCCCGTGCTGCAGCAGCTTCATCCCTCTGATTACTCTTCACCTTGTCCAAATACGTTTGATATACTCGTAATGCCTTTGTGTAAACATCTTTTGTTGCATACCCATTCGAGTAAAAATATTGAATCTTTTTCAAAGAAGCATTATCTCCACCCTCTACCGCAATGATGTAGTGTTTGATTGCTCGTTCCGGATTGCCTTGCTTCGACTCACAGATACCAAGATTGTACCTTGCATCTGCATCTCCTTTTATAGCTCCTAGCCCCCAGTAATATACCGCCTCTATCATATCTCTACTGACACCATTACCTCGCTGATAGACGCATCCAATATTATAATATGCTTTAACATGACCAAGCTCTGCTGCTTGTTGCCAGAGTTCTAATGCTTTCGTATAATTTTGTGCCAAGCCACATAATCCAATGGAATAATAGCCTGCTATAATATGAATTGCTTCATCATCATTGACTTTCATCCTACCCTGTAACCGTTCCCTACTTTCCTCGTCTGTGTCAGGTGTAGGAGTTCTACAAAAGGGACAAATAGTTTCCATGGCATGAATGCACCCACAGCATATAGTCTTTCCACAGCAGGATTGATATCTACTCCCCGACACCAGATTTGGTAAGAGTAGGAAGCAGATAGGACATTCTTCTTCCTGTTGCGGGGGTGTTTTGAATAGTTCTAAATCATGCAATTCAGCAGCACGTCTTATCTCTTCTTTCAGCAATTCAGCAGCACGTCTGAGGTGTTCCTCACACTCTTTCTTATGCTTTGATCTATGCCTTTTTTTACATGCGGCGTTGCAATACTTCACCTGCTTGCATTTATTACACGTATTGCTGGCACCCTCCTTGCCACAATTTGCACATATCTCTGCATCGGTACCGCATATATCTTTATTAGTATTACTAACCGTGCTACTACAATCGAAGGCATCAGCACTAATCTTATCTGATTTGGTATGCTCTAAAATTTTTTGCTCACTTGATGTATCGGTGCACGAGCCACATATAACATTACCGGCGGATACTGTAACTTTGCTTATATCATTTGTGATATCATCTATAACATTAGTGTTGGTATTCATTGAATATGAATGATGATAGTATCATTTGATAAGTGAAGATGATTGCGAATTTTGATGTTGCTCAAAGTTGTAAATTATTGTGGTGTGTTGTATTGTTCTATATATACCTCGTCAACGGGCGGCAAAGATAAAACAACCCTGTGCTTCTTTCTACTGATACCGTACTACGATGTGATTATGATATGCAGTATGTGACCTCTTTATTTATAAAATAGCTTAGAAGAGGTATAAGACGTCTTATTATTATTGTCGCTATGATTCTGAACAAGTATGATGATACTCGTTTCGATTTAACTTCATTCTAGGGGCCTATGCTACTGCACACTGCTTAAAGCCATTCTAAAGATCGGTACCAAATAAGCCAAAAACACCGTATCAACCCACTTACATACAACAACGTCTTTTTCAAATCATCACAAACGAATAACTTACCGAAAGGTATCCTCCCTTTTCTTCAATACAACAAAATCAATTAAATTTCAAAAATGTGTCGTATCTAGGATACCTTTTATTATGACTCGGTATTCAATGTGGTACTCGGCTAGGCTTTTACTAACAAAATATCAAATTTACTAGGGAAATCTCATGTCACATCTTGGGGATACCATTGCAAAAAACCAACGATGAAAAGCGGCGCGGATCATTTTCAAATGAGTTACGCGAAAGAGGCTATACCACTAATACTCTCATAGCAAAAAACACTCATAACACACTCATTATCAAACAGCTGATACATCACCCCACATACTATCCTAACCCCATACTAATCTTAATATCAATATCAAAGATGATGAAATCAATTGCAATCCTAGCAACAGCCGCTACCCTAGCGAGCACTGCCAGTTTAGTAAACGCCGGTACGAACAAAACATTGGCACCCACACCGGGTATTGTCCGTCCTAATGCTCCACCGCCTATTACTCCTTTCCCTACTGAACCTAATGTGGTACGTATTTGTTGTTGTTGTTGTTTGTTTATTGCAATTAGGGTGGATGATGATGGCGTGGCGGCGTGTGGCGTGCGGTGTATTGCAAGGTTGGCGTGGTTCGAGGATGGAGAGGGATGGGAGTTGCAATTAAGATGGTTCATCAAATAAGGGTGAACCATCTTTACTTGAACTATTATATCCATACACCCTCTCTTGACCATCCCTGCCAACCCCTTTGCCCCGTGGTATCAACAACGGCGGCACAGTCAGGAAGAGAGGCGATTGGCGGTTGGCAACGAGAGAGTGAGGTAAAGGGATGGCGGTAGATGAGCAAGAGATGGTGCATCAGACTTTGTTGCAATTGTTTAAACACTAACACATCCTCCTCTCTCTACCCTCTCTCTACTACCTTCCATACGCTACCTACTACCAACCACTCCCTACTACCAACCACTCCTACGCCACGCCTTACATTCTACGACCGCCTGCGCTGTTCACCCCTCACGGCCACTGGACAATATTCACACACCCTCAATCGGTGCACCACAAACATCAATTAAAAAAATAATCACATGTACCATATTTTTTAATATTAATCAACGCGTATATACCCTTCGACCGACCCTCCCTTTGTCAACCGCACACTATGGTTGATACCACCCTACGGCTAATACCATCCTACAATCACGTGCACCACCGACCACCCACCAACGCTACGCTACGGTTTACGGCAATTGGTTGATTATATTACGGTGTACCATCCTAATGATATGATGATTATTGTAAACTGATTATATCCGGAAACAGGCACCATCACCAGTAGCACCGCCATTCATTCCAACACCACCAAGTCCTATCATGTCTATGCCAAAATTAGGATGTTTTGGTAAGAGTAGTAAGGGTGGATGTGGTAAGAGTGGCAAGAGTGGTGGACATGGTAGTGGCAAGGGTGGTGAGTTATTTTTGTTGTTTGTGTGAGGATTTGTGTGTTGTTTGGGGTTGAGGGTTTGGATGAGGTGTGTTACCGAGGTCGTATGAGGATGGATGTGCGGTTGAGGGTTGTATTGATGGTTTGTTAAGTTGTGGCATGAGGGCGTGGCAACCGTCGGCTATGTTGATATATGATTGAGGTGTTGCTTATTTGTTGTTTCACATGGCATTTTATACTCACACATTCTTCTTCTCTATCTTATCAATCCTCACACCCTCCTTCCTTGGACCCTCGTCTGCTCTCGACGTACCTCATCCCTTCATCTGATATCACGTCATGTATCACACACCCAACCTCAATCCACACACCCATCCTCACCTTAACAACACCCTCGTTCCACTAAATTCAAGGCAAGACAGGTTCCACCGATGGAGCATACGGACCAAACGACGGCTATGCCTCGGGCGGATCCAAGGCATCCGGTAAGTCCGGTAAGGGATCTGGACATGGTGGATACGGCTCAGGATCGGGAAGTGCCAAGGGAGGTAAGACCGGTGGCTCAGGTGATGGTGGATACGGATCTGGTGGATCAGCCAAGTCTGGTAAAGGAGGCCACGGAGGATACGGAAGTGGAAGTGGATCAGCCAAGGGAGGTAAGACTGGTGGATCAGGCGATGGTGGATACGGCAGTGGAAGTGGTTCGGCCAAGGGAGGCAAGACCGGCGGATCAGGAGATGGCGGGTACGGTGGACATTCTGGTGATTCCAAGGGAGGTAAGGGATCATCGGGTGATGGTGGATACGGCGGATCAGGAAGTGATTCTAAGAGTGCCAAGGGAGGTCATGGAGGTTACGGATCTTCAGGCAGTGGAAAGTCTGGCAAGAGTGTAAGTTTTGTTGATGGACTTGTTTCACACATTTCATTTTGTTCATTATCTCACAATCTTTGCCCATCTCACAACCGTAGGGATCACATGGAGGGTATGGATCAGCCTCGGGCGATTCCAAGGCAGGTAAAGTCAGTGGTTCTGATTCAAAGTCCGGCAAGGGCGGTTCAGGATATGGAGGATCTCACGGAGGATACAGAGGGCTTAGGTCTTCAACTGAAGAGACTTTGGAGCAATAAATGGGTCCATCAAGAATCTTCGTGAGGGTACACCAATTCAAGTCGTCTTATTCACTAGACCCTCAAGATTCACCGCCCTATCAAGTTTTGCCCAATACAATATCTTAATTGACCTCTTCACCGTTTAGTGTTTTCACTCTCACAAATTATCACCCCAAGTATTAAAAAAAATGTCAACTGTTTTCATCCTTTGTCACCCATGTGATGTGTCATCTGAAAGTTGAATTCGATTTTCTGTCCCTCAAGATTATACTTTGTTATATATGTTCTGTACGTCTGAATAAGATGTTTATGATCAACTGTTTATGTTGGAGCCTGTTCCTTCTGTTGTTTCATATTTCATCTTTGTACGGAATTATATCTCAAGGTTGCTTGTTCGGTATAATTGAATCTATTAACTTTCAATATCTTAAATGATGTGACGCTGTTAGTCACTGTGAGGCTTGGCCGAGGAATTCAGTTGAGACCATCTCTACTCTCGTTTTGTCTTAGTCTTATGTTGATGTTCTCGTTTGTTTCTGCCAGTTGGTTGAATATACGAGAATTGTCAACGAAATTTCCCTAGTTTCATAATAAGTAAAGTGTTTAGAAAAAAGTGGTTAGTCTTAAACACAGATGAGTTTGCGGTAACTTATGTAGTACCTACTTCGTTTGTCGTGTAGGATGTTAGAAGAAATTGCAGCTGCCACCTTTCTTCTTTTTGAGGCTTCCCTGTCTCCGTCCGTCCTCTACTACAAGACAATAGTAAACACTGCTTAGACTTGAGACGATAAAAAACTGGACATTTGCAGCGTTATTCTTATCTATCTTATCTTACCCAATGTATTTGTATTCCTCTCTCGCTGCAGCAGCTTCATCCCTCTGGCTACTCTTCACCTCTACCAAATACTCTTGATAAGCTCGTAATGCTTGTGAGTAGTCATCTTTTGTTATACAGCCATCAATGTAGAGTTTTTTCATCCCCTCCAAAGAGACATGATACCCCCCTTCAATAGCAATCACGTGATGCTTGACGGCTCTATCCATGTTGCCTGCCTGCTGCTCCACGATACCAAGCATATGCCTTGCAGCAGTGTATCCTCCCATGGCTGCTAGCTCCCAATAATGTATCGCCTTCTTCTTATCCATTTTTACTACCATCCCTCTATAATAAAAACGACCTACATTGAAATAAGCATCCGCATGACCAAATTCTACCGCTTGATGAAATAATTCTAATGCCCTTGTATCATCTTGTGGCAAACCATACATCCCTTTTGAATAATAAAACCCTAGATTAGTGATTGCTTGGATATCATCTTTCTCCACCCGTTTCATCAACCGTTTGATGTTTTCCTCGTTCGATGTAGTTACCGATATTCTACAAAAAGGGCACAATGCACCCACATCTCTGATTTGTTGTGCATAAATACATCCACTACAAATAACTTTTCCACAGCATGATTGATATCTATACCCCGTCGTACCCATTAATGGCAAACGCTGGAAGCAGATTGGACAATCTTCTCTTTGTGGAGGATCCTTAAATAGTGCAATATCATGCAATTCGGCCTTACGTTTGGTTTCTTTTTCCTGTAATTCAGCCACAAGTCTGAGGTGTTCCTCGCAATCTTTCTTGTGTTTGTGCCGATGTTTCTTCTTACATGACGCATTGCAATACTTTACTTGTTTACATTTGTTGCATGTATTAGTAGCACCTTCCTTGCCACAATTTGCACATACCTCCTTAGTATCAATACCACTACCAACATCTTCCGATACCATGTCGATATCAACATTATCATGGCTAGCATAATCTGTTTTGGTATTCTCTCTTTTTTGATCACATGATGTGTACTTATCAATACTCGACTCTTCTGACTGCTTACTACTCACATTGGATTCTGATACATCACCAACAACTTGAGATATACCCATTCTACCAATATCATTCGATATATCATCCACGGTAGCGTTACTTGACGAAGTAGTAGCATTATTCATATTGTTCTTGTATACACAAAGAAACCAAGCCCACCAAGAGATCACCTAGGTCTATATCTGTTAATAGAGGAGCATTCAGTGGTTTATTGACCACAATATCAACCTCACAACTACAGAGCGTGCTCTCGCTCGGCGGCTATGGTCATTGCATTGGTGCTATTGGCGAAGAAACTTCTCTCTGAAATACGACTTGAAACTTTTTTTTGAAACTTCTTTTTAGTGAGTTATGTGTACTTGTTGTGTTGTTTATAACCATCTATTGTCGGGCATAATCTCTGTATTGCTGTTGTTATTGTTGTCGTCCTGATAAGGGGGTTGTTCTCGGTATATAATATCAAGGTTCCCGTCTAACAAGACTCACTCACACAACAAACAAAGATCTCATCCTCAAAAAAAATAATATGAGCACTGACAATATCGAAGCATCAAATAGTACTGATACTACTACTTTAGATGTATCAAGGGGTATTGAAAAAGTCTCTATAGCTGGTAATGTCGACGTATCAAGGTATGATGATATTAGTGGTACGAGGTCAGAAGAAGATATGAACTCCGAGAAAAAGTGCACATCATGTGAGCAAAATTTAGAGCATGGGGCTGAATTAGAGCATACCAAAATAAATGATATTGTTAGTAATACAGAGGAGGTTCAGACGTGCGCTAATTGCTGTAGGGAGGGTGCCAGCAATACGTGCAATAAATGCAAGCAAGTGAAGTACTGCAATGCCGCCTGCAAAAAGAAACATCGGCACAAGCATAAGAAGGAGTGTGAGGAACACCTTAGAGGCGCCGCTGAATTACGAGAAGAAGAATTGAAGCACGCAGCTAAACTACGTGATATAGAATTGTTCAAACAGCCACCGCAACTAGATGATGATTGTCCAATCTGCTTCATACGTTTGCCATTTCTTGGTACGGGAAAGAAGTACAAATCTTGTTGTGGAAAGTTGATATGTAGTGGGTGCATTTATGCTATGGAGAAAAGCACAGACACAGACCCATGTCCTTTTTGTAGAACTGCAACTCCTACAACAGTTAAGGAGACTAACAAACGGATGCAGAAAAGAGTTGAAGTTGGTGATGCCCAAGCAATGAGTATGTTAGGGGAATTCTATTCTCAAGGGACACGAGGTTTACCACGAGATTATACAAAGGCATTCGAACTTTACCATCGAGCAGCAGAGCTTGGTATTGCCACCGCATATTTTAATATTGGATGTGCTTATCGAAGTGGACATGGTGTGGGAATAGATATGAAGAAGGCTGAGTATTATTATGAGCTTGCTGCTATGAATGGAGATGCACAATCAAGGCACAGCTAGGTGCCAAGGAGGAGAATACAGGAAATACAGACAGGGCATTAAGACACTACGTACTTGCCCTAGAGGGTGGATACAGTGGTTCTCTAAAGTGTATACGACAACTGTACTTGGATGGGGATGCGACAAAAGATGAGTATTCAAATGCATTACGTGCTTATCAAAAGTATTTGGGTGAGGTGAAGAGTAATCAGAGAGATGAAGCTGCTGCAGCAGATGAGGATTACAAGTATATTGAATAAGTAGAACATGCTCAATTGTTAGTTTAAACCTCAAGCTAGATTGTTACCATCTACACACATGACCTATTCGTCATAAACTTCTTAATGACCTCTTCCGTAAATCATGGGTGAATTAGCTACTACTAAACCAATTTACTATCTAATCGATATATTTGAAACCCTCATCAAATGCGGCAGCTTCATCCCTCTGGGCACTCCTAATCTCGGCCAGATACTTTTGATACGCACGTAAAGCCTGAGTATAAACGTCTTTTGTTGTATCCCCATTAGAGTAAAGTTGTTGGATCTTCTTCAAAGCGCCATTATACCCACCCTCTACTGAAATCAAGAAGTGTTTGAGAGCTCTGTCGTCATTGCCTGCGTTCCACTCATGAACACCCAGACTATGCCTTGCGGCTGCATCTCCTCTCATGGCCGCAAGCTCGAAGTAATGATTGGCTTTCTTTTTATCCTTTTTCACGCCAATACCATTGTAATAAGCACAACCGATACTGAAATATGCTTGAGTATGACCAAGCTCCGCTGCACGATGCCAAAACTCTAATGCCTTATTCATATCTTGTGACAAACCCCAATTCCCATGAGCGTAGAAACTTCCCAGACTAGAGTTGGCTTGGACATCATCTTTCTCCACCCGTTTCATCATACGTTTGACCACCTCATCCTCTGACGTTGGTTCTAGAGTTCTACAAAAAGGACAGAGTGGTACATCTCTAATGAATTGTGCATGAACACATCCGCTACATATAACTTTTCCACAACAAGATTTATATTTCTTCCCCGTACTGAGTAAGGGTATACGCTGGAAGCAAATAGGACACTCTTCTTCTTGCTGGGGAGATTGTTTGAATAATTCTATATCATGTAATTCAGCAGCACGTCTGACTTCTTCTTCATGTTTCTTTGCTGCATGCCTGACGTATTCCTCACACTCTTTCTTATGCTTCTTTTTGTGTTTCTTTTTGCATACGGCGTTACAGTACTTAACTAATTTGCATTTGTTACACACATTACTTGCCCCATCTTTGCCACAATTAGCACATGTCTCCTTAGCATCAATATCACTACCAACATCTTCCGATACCATATCGATATCCACGTTAGCATGGCTAATATTATTTGTTTTGATATTTTCTACTTTCTGCTCACATGATGTGCACTTTTTCTTATTGTGTATCTTCCCCCCCTCTCCATCACTTATATCGATTCTTGATACATCACCATCATCGTTAGATATATCCATTCTACCAATATCATTCGAGATACCATCCACTGCGGTAGTGCCACTTGACGAAGAAGTAGCATTGATAATATTATCATAATTTGAGCTCATAATATTTTGTGTGAAAAACTTGAAAGTATTATACCACAAGACAGCCGTAAACCGCCGCCGACCAAAGACCTTAGAAGATGATGATTTAGATCCAATCTTCTATACTGTCATCTAATATAGAGAGCATTCAGCTGACAACCACTCTACATGCATCAAACGCTATTACTATTTCCACAAGTATTGGAGAAACTTCAAACTTCAATGACTTTGAAACTTCTTTAAAACCCCCAAATAGCAACTAAGCAACAGAAGCAACCTTGACTTATAATTATAGTTTAGATACTACTATCTCTCGCTTACCATCTATTGTCGGGCATAATCCCTGTATTACTGTTATTGCTGTTGGTCCTCCTTATCGTCAAACAAGACTCACTCACACAATAGATCTCAATCCTCAAAAAATGTATCATGAGCTCTATTATTATGAGCACTAACAATATCAATGCATCTAATAGTGCTGATAGTATCACAACTTTGGATAATACATCGAGGGGTATTGAAGAAGTTACTATAGCCGATAATGCTGTCGACGTATCAAGGTATGATATGAGTGATACGACGTCAGAAGAGATGAATAATAAAATTTGCACATCATGTGAGCAAAAATTAGAGCATACCAAATCAAATGAGATTAGAGCTGATAATACTTCCAGTAATGCTACTGATAAGGTATTGACGTCCGCCGTTGATATTGTTGATAATGCGGATGAGGTCCAGACGTGTGCCAATTGTGGCAAAGAGGGTGCCACCAATACATGCAATAAATGCAAATCAGTGAAGTATTGTAATGCCGTATGCAAAAAGAAACACAAAACAAAACATAAGAAACAGTGTGAGAGACGCGTGGAAGAGTTACGTGATATTGAACTATTCAAACAACCTCCCCTTCTTCATGGAGATTGTCCAATCTGCTTTCTACGTATGCCTACATTAACAATGGGATTTAGGTACAAACAGTGTTGTGGTAAAGTTATTTGCTGTGGATGCATTCATGCAGTTGAAAAAGCAGATGGGGGCATTGGTCTTTGTCCGTTTTGCAGAACTCCATCTTCCGCAACAGATGAAGAGACAATCAACCTGTTAATGAAGCGGGTGGATGCTGGAGATGCCATAGCAATACACACTCTCGGAGGTATGTATAACCTAGGCATGTATGGTTTCAAACAAAATTACACGAAGGCATTAGAACTTTGGGAACGGGCAGTAGAGCTTGGTGATGCCAAGGCATATCATGATGCCGGTGTGGCATATTACTATGGAAAAGGAGTAGAGAAGGATGAAATGAAAGGAGAATATTACATGGAATTAGCAGCAATAAGAGGGAATACAGAAGCAAGGCACAATTTAGGCTCGATAGAGCACAACGTAGGCGACATGAAAAGAGCCATCAAACACCTTTTGATTGCTGTTGAGTATGGGCAGAATAAGGCTCTGAAGAATATCCAAATGTTCTACTCTCAAGGGAAGGTAACAAAAGATGAGTATGCAAAGGCATTACGTGCTTATCAAGAGTATGTAAAGGAGATCAGGAGTCCTCAGAGGGACGAGGCTGCTGCTTATGGTGTGTTATACAAGTATTACTAAATCAGTATCATAGGTACCATAGTAAATCATAGTAGCTTAGACATGAAGGAATGTCTACCTGTCAACGAAATTTCCCTAGTTTCATAATATTGTTAATCTTAGGTCACGAATTGGGTAATCTACTTAGGATTTACTATCTATCATTCAACTCCAAAGCTGCAGCAGCTTCGTCCCTCTGATTACTCCTTACTTCACCGAGATTTTGTGGACTAGCTTTAGATTGAAATACCCCTCGATATAAACTGTTTATTCAATATACTTGTATTCATCTTTATAAGCAGCAGCTTCATCCCTTTGCGGGCTCTTGACCTCATTCAAATACTCTTGATATGCCCGTAATGCTTTTGTATAATCATCTTTCGTTGCATGCCCATTTGAGTATAGTTCTTGGATCACTGTCAAAGAGTCATGATGGCCATACACCACTGCAATTAAATAGTGTTTAATGGCTCTTTCCACATTGCCTCTGTTCTGTTCTGCATAACCAAGCATGTACCTCGCTCCATCATCTCCTTTCATAGCAGCTAATTCGTAGTAATGCATGGCCTTCTTCATGTCACTTTTGACACCTTGTTTAAGTTGATAAGCAGTACCAATACTAAAATATGCTGGAGCAGAACCAAGCTCAGCTGCCTGATACCAAAGTTTTAATGCCTTTGCATGATCTTGTGGCAAGTTATATATTCCTTGTGAATAATAAGACCCAAGATTGTGAATTGCTTCACCGTCATTAACTTCCACTCGTTTCTTCAACCGTTTGATGTTCTCCTCGTTCGATTTAGCTGCAGGAATTCCACAAAAAGGACACAATTGCTTAATAGGATCTATGTTTGAATGCGCATAGGAACATCCATTACATACATACTTTCCACAGCATGATTTGTATTTCTTTCCCGAACCAAGTAATGGCAAACGCTGGAAGCATATCGGACACTCTTCTTCAGGCGGAGGAGGTTGTTTGAAAAGTTCTATATCACGTAATTCAGCAGCACGTCTGGATTCTTCTTCATGTAACTCAGCAACACGTCTGACATATTCCTCACAATCTTTCTTATGCTTCTTTTTGTGTACTTTTTTACAGACTGCATTGCAATATTTCACTTGTTTACATTTGTTGCATGTGTTTAGGGCACCACCCTTGCCACAATTGGCACATATCTCCGTGCTATTATCGGTACACGATCCGCATATACTACCATTATCCGATATATTAACTCCACTGATACCTTGTGAGATATCATAACTACTTGACAAATCAGTTTCTTTGCTCATGATAAATTATTGTGAGAAACTGTTGCAAACTATGTCTCGTGTGATACGATACACTCTTCGCCACCAAATAGTGGGTGATATATGAAGGGCGTCAAAGCAATACCAATAGACGATATTGCCAAATTGCCACTAATAAAAGTATGAAACTTCTGATGAGATTCTAAACTTGAAATTTCTTTTTTAAATTTTTGTGGCTCTCTTGTCAATGAGTTGAGAGACGACCATTGTACCTATATCAGGTGAGCTAAGTGTAATATAATTGATGTATACACATCTTATACGACCTATTTATGTGGGTTGTTCGAGGTTGCAGTGGCGCCCGGCGTTGAGATGAGCGCTCTTGAGTAGAAAATGAAATTTGTCGAAAAATTGGTTGGGATGAGATGATTTGATGATGCAAATGAAGATCGATACGTCAATTTCGTATACCGTGGGTTCAGGTTTTAACGCTCTCTCGAATTATACATGCTCTGGGGACCGCGGTAGTTATTCGGTGACCTTGTGGTACGCTTAGTGGTATCTTACTTGAGTAATGAAGTACTCCTATTATTTTGTTGGTGGCAATTATATGGCTCTGATATAGTTTTGTGATATGTTCACGGCTCAAATGCCTACGCGGCTTGATTCTATTTGCTTTTGCTTTCTTTTACTCCATCTCTTACCGCACTTACTCAAATTCTCCTGTTTCCCTTTAGACAGTAGCACCAGACAACTCTTCACAAACCAACAAAATTCAAAAATGAGCAACATCCAAGAAATACCATCAATAATAACAACATCTCATTTATTACTACGGGGAATAATACCTGCATTTATTGGTTGTTCCATTGGTGACAATGATGAAAAGGGAGGAAAAGAGAAAGTTCGAGCATCGGCATTTCAAATGACATATCGTAAAGATTTGAATAAGATTGGTGCTGAGAATGGTAAGCTTTTGTGTTGTGTAGTTGTATTGAGGTGTAGAATATGTTGTATGAGATTGTTTTTGTCCTGCTCACCACATCTCATACCCCCCAACCTTTTCAATCAACAATACAGGAGGGTACACAGGCAAACTATCATGGAACTTAGGTAAAAAATGGGGTGTTGAAACATCCTCCATTAAATTACCACATGAGGAAGATTATAATAAAGATGACTACTTGATTAAATGTGAAGAATTTTGGGTACAATTGGAATTGGCAATTAATAACTTTATCAAATCAGGAGGTGCCAATGTAACAAAGTATAGTTATCCAAATGAAGAGACCGCATTGCAATCATTAGGATGTGGTATATATGATTCAGGACAGTTAGCATCACGTGACAAACGTATTAAAAAGGCAGCCAAGGCTGCCAAGGAGGGTAAAGTTGAAGACTCTGAGGATACTAATACAGAGGCATCAGTAGGTCAAATTACATTAAACGACGAAACATTCATCATGGCATTATTACATGGCAACACACTACTTCCATTAAAATCTATTGATCAGATCAAGATATTACGTTCCAATCCAAAGAGTGAAAGTTATATCACATGTACTAAGAAGAAATGTGAAATTGTTATCAAGTTTAGTGTCTTACCAAGTGTTGATGGTGACGATGGTTTGGTGGAGGGTGTGCAAAATCTTGATATTAATGAAGATGCGTCAAATGAAGTGGTTGGACTTAGTGTCGATGATAAGTGCTTGTCAAAAGAAATACGTTTAGAGGAGGGTAAGGCATATCAATTGGATCGGGAGAAGCAATTGGCTGCCGAGGCTGAACAGGCAGCTGCCTTGGAGTCCAAGGAGGCCGAGTCTACTCCTACCAACACCAATGCAACTCCAGAAAAGAGTGACGAAATGGTAGTAACAGCATTTGAAGTTTCCGGATCAATCGATTATACGAAATTAATTGAAAAGTTTGGCTCACGTCCATTAACACCCTACCTCCTACGTCGATTGGAAAATGTTACAGTGAAGCGAGGCACAGTGACCAAGTTACATCGTTTCTTACGTCGAGAAATATTCTTTAGTCATCGTGATATTGAAAAAATATGTGAATTATTAGAAGATTGGTATGGTGTTCATCCACCTTCTGAAGATCTCAGTGTAGAAGATGAGCAACAACAAGGAACTCCTCCACCACCAACCACACCATGTCCAATTTACTTATATACAGGACGTGGTCCATCCTCGGCCGCGATGCATTTAGGACATTTGGTACCCTTCCTCTTCACGGCGTGGTTACAAAAGGCATTCCAATGTCCATTAGTCGTACAAATGACTGATGATGAAAAGTTTCTATTCAAGGGTGAATATAATGGTGATAATGCCGGTAATGGAAGTACAAGTAATGATGAAGAACCGTACCGTACTGGTGATAATTTGGATCATTTTGCAAATTTGACAACCGAGAATGCCAAGGATATAATTGCATGTGAATTTATACCCGAAAAGACGTTTCTGTTTTCCGACTTGGATTATGTTGGTACCATGTATCCCAACATTGTACGAATTTGGAAGGCTGTTACTACCAATCAAGTGAATGGTGTGTTTGGTTTCGACGGAACGTCTAATATTGGTAAGGTGGCATTCCCAGCTATTCAAGCGGCACCCTCGTTTGGTAGTTCGTTTCCCACTGTACTTAATGCGGCAGAAGGTGAAGAAGAAGGAGGATCCAGGAATGCGGCTACATTGGCATGTCTCATCCCCTGTGCTATTGATCAAGATCCATACTTCCGGCTAACACGTGATGTTGCACACAAACTTGTGCCGAAACATCATCCACTCAAGGGTAAACCGGCATTGATTCATTCCAAGTTCTTCCCCCCATTGCAAGGTGCACAGGGCAAGATGAGTAGTAGTGATGACAGCTCGGCAATCTTCTTAACCGATACACCCGAGGATATTGAACGAAAGATTAAAGAAAATGCCTTTTCGGGTGGACAAGACACGAAAAAGTTGCAAGAGGAGCTTGGTGCCAACTTGGAAGTTGACGTTAGTTATCAGTGGTTACGTTTCTTCTTGGAAGATGATGAGGAGCTAGCACGGATTGGTCAAGAGTATGGAAGTGGTAAGGGTGAGTATTGGAGTACGGGTAGTGTCAAGGCCAAGTTAGTTTCGGTATTAAAGGAATTAGTGGCCGAGCATCAGGAAAGGAGGAGTAAGGTTACGGAAGAGGTCATTAAGAAATTTATGACGAATAGGTCATGTGTGTAAATGGTTTAAATAATTCTCTAGATCGAGGTTTAGATTAACAATTGAGCATGTATGGTCTACTTATTCAATATACTGGTAATCCTCATCGAATGCAGCAGCTTCATCCCTCTGGCTACTCTTAATCTCACCCAAATACTTTTGATAAGCTCGTAATGCTTTCGCATACTCATCTTTTGTCGCATCCCCATCCGAGTAAAGTTCCTGTATACACGACAAAGAATCTGGATCTCCGCCGACAACTGAAATCAGCCAGTGCTTTAATGCTCGTTCCTTATGGCCTTCGTTCCACTCAAATGTCCCTAGATTGTGCCTTGCAGGTGCATACCCTTTCATAGCAGCAAGCTCATAGTAATGCTGGGCCTTCTTCTCATCCCTTTCCACTCCATCGCCATTACCATAGGTTAGACCAATACTATAATACGCCCCAAGGTGACCAAGCTCTGCCGCTCGAAGATATAGTTCCAACGCCTTTGTATAATCTTGTGGCAAATCATACATTCCTTGAGAAAAATAGGCCCCTAGACAATGAATCGCTTCCGCATCACCAACATCCACCCTTTTCTGCAATCGTTTGATGATCTCTTTGTTTGTTTCAGGTGTTGGGACTCTACAAAAAGGGCAAAGAGCAGCACCTCCATCTCTTTTCTGCATCGCATAAATACATCCACTGCAAATCGTCTTCCCACAGCAACCTTTATACTTCGTTCCCGAACCAAGAAGTGGCAAACGTAGAAAGCAGATAGGACAATCCTCATCTCGCGGAGGTTGTTTGAATAGTTCTATATCATGCAATTCAGCAGCACGTCTTAGTTCTTCTTCTTGTAATTCAGCAGCACGCTTGAGATATTCTTCACAATCTTTCTTGTGTTTTGTTTTATGCTTCTTTTTACATAAGGCATTACAATACTTCACTTGTTTACATTTGTTGCAAATATTATTAGCATCCTCCTTACCACAATTAGCACATATATCAGATGCATCCAAATTACTACCGGTATTTTCCTGTGCGATATTTTGATCAGCGTTATCATTATTATTACCCGAGGTGTCATCTACTTTGGTATGGTCTAATTTTTGTTCACATGTTGTGAACTTTTTCTCGGAGCTCATATCTTCTTCTCCACTGATAATATCACCATCATCAGCTGTAGTTAGCTTCTCAATATCAGTCGATATATCATCAACCATATTAGTACTGCTTGATGTATTGATATCATTGTTAGAAGTGCTCATGATTAGGTAACAAATTTTGTTTGAAATTAATTAAAGTTAGATATATTGTTTGTGCTCTGGTTGAAGTCGGTGACATTCAATACTACTACAACAACCTCGAGATAATAAAGAGCTATTATACAGTAGATTATGCCCGATAGGAGATGGTAAGGAGAGTACCAAATAGCAAGCCTCTATCTCAACTTGCCCATGTCTCAACAAATTGTTTCATCACTTCATTTTCTAAGAAGTTTCAAGTCATATTTTACAATTAGCAGAAGTTTCATTATAAATAAATGCTATCTGAGTGCCAATAGTATGGTAGTCGATGGTAGTATCTAGACGGCATTAGCAGGAGGAATTACCGACTGAGGTGAGTGTGTGGTGTATTTATTATGTCTTTGAGGGTGCGGTTTATCGGCCGTCGATTTCTAAGCAAATTGATATTATAGTCATTGCTGCAAAATGCACATAAGATATGTTTTTCTCACCTAATCATTTATTTCATATGTCTCCGCCGGGTATACAGTTACTACTACGGGATAGTCATTATTATGAGTTTAAAAGAAATATTAGATATCGATATCTTGATGGGTATTGCATCCTATACAGAGGCAGGAGATCTTGTATCTCTAGCTCTATCATGCAAACACTTCGGTTCGAAGCAAGGGACAGCAAGTGATCGAGATTATCGTAAAAGTCAAAGGGATGCCAAACGTCAAAAGAAGAGTGATCATAGTGTAGCACAACGTGATTGGTCATTGATGGAAGAGGTTGCACGATGTACTATGGAGAAAGAGATGACTGCAATTGAACACGCATGCTTGCCTTTACGTGATGGATATTCATGGCTTCAACGATTGCATGAGTGGCATATGCTTCGTAAACCACTTGAATTTGATCAACTAGCGGGATATGGAGAATCATGGAGTATGGAGACTAAAATCTACCATCATCGAAATACAAAGGCACATGTAAGTACATATGAACGAGGGTACTATTTAGCATTAAGTGATCATGTCATGCGAGGAGGGAAGCATTTTGCCAACTTTACTTCGACGGGATTTGGATCATATGTACGTGTTGGGGTAATGAGACCTATTAAGAACTGTGAACGGAAAGGTATTACGAATCTCTCCTTGACTGGATCTCATGATGATCTATTTCGGCATAAGAATGAAAGTTGGGGTGATGGGGTTGTTAATATGTGCACATACAATCTACACGATGGCATTTGTCAATGGAGTGATTGGGATAGGCACCCGCACCCTGAATATTATGGACATTCGGAGAGTAATCCGAAGATGTGTAACGACAACTTTACTAGTCGTTGGGAGGGAATGGAAGGTCTTGGTAGAGATGACATTACTTTTGAGGAACGCGATCGACTTGATGTTGCAGGCTTGCTTCTTGACTTGGATGAAGGCACCCTGACGGTATATAAGAACGGCACACTATTGGGAGTGATGAAAACTGGTCTAGATGGTGTCTATTGTTGGTGTGTTGATTTCTATTGTGGCTATGATGATGGACCTGGTGTAAAAATTGAGCGTGGGACGATTCCTACCTAAGTATTATTTAATGTAAAAATACCATACACATTACATATCTACATTCGATACAATTCTTTATCTTATTCAATATACTTGTAAGTCTCACTATAAACTGCAGCTTCATCCCTCTGACTACTCCTCACTTCGCTCAAATACTTTTGATAAGTTCGTAATGCCTGTGTATATTCATTTTTTGTTACCTTTCCATTCGAATACAATTGCTTTATCTTATTCAGAGAATCATTATAACCACACTCCAGGGCAATCATATAGTGCTTGATAGCTCTTTCCATATTGCCTGCATTATCATCAAATATTCCTAGACGGCACCTAGCGTATGAACATCCCTTCATAGCAGCTATCACCCAGTAATGAAACGCCTTCTTCTTATCCATTTCCACACCTCTGCCATTATAATACGCGTTACCAATACTAAAATATGCTTCAGCAGAACCAAGCTCAGCCGCCTGATGCCAGAGTTCTAATGCCTTTGCATAATCTCGTGATAAGCCGTGCATCCCATGAGAATAATGATTTCCAATAAGTGTGACAGCTTTCTCATCATCAACTTCCATTCGTTTATGTAGCCGTCTCACGATATCATCATCTGATCTAGGAGTTGGAGTTCTACAGAAAGGACAAAGATCCACTTTCTTCTTTCCTCTATTATACACCTTGTCCATAGCAAATATGCACCCACAACATATAACTTTTCCACAACATGATTGATATCTCCTCCCTGTGCCAAGAAATGGCAAGCGTAGGAAGCAGATCGGACAATCATCAATGAGTTGTGATGGTTGTTTGAACAATTCAATATCGTGTAACTCAGCCACACGCCTATCACATGCCTTCTTGTGTTTTGATCTATGTCTTTTCTTACAGGCTGCGTTGCAATACTTCACTGATTTACATTTGTTACATATGTTTTTGGCATCCTCCTTGCCACAATTGGCACATATCTCCACAGACGCCTCCAAACTGAAATTATTATCGGTATTATTATCCTGTACGATATTTTGATCGATGTTATCATTAATACTCGAGGTGTCATCTGTTTTGGTATGTTCTAATTTATTCTCACAAGATGTGCACTTTTTATCACTCATCTCATCTGATCTCGTAGATGTTGCATCACAATCATCAGCTGTAGTTAGTTTCTCAATACCTGTCGATATATCATCTACATTAAGTTGATATTGTTTTTGTTAGTACTTTTGCTCATGATTAGGAACTAAATTTTGTTTGATATTAAAGTTGAGATATTTGTGTGCTCTCGTTCAAGTCGACGCCATTCAATACTACCACACTTTGAACCCAACAATAACCTCGAGATAATAAAGAGCTATTATACAGGAGATTATGCCCGATAGGAGAATAAACTCTACTCTACTACCACAACAAACAGCAAATAGTATAATTTGTTTCTTTAAGAAGTTTCAAGTTAGATATTTGATTGTAGAAGTTTCATACAAATAAAATGACTTGCCGTTTTTGACTCTATTAGAGAGCTGCGCGGTTGAATAGGTATAGATATACAGGTGCTCTTTATATTATTTTGTATAGAGTTGTTGTTGCACGATGCTCTTGGTTATCGGTGGATGGACGAACTCGACAAATAAACACAAATACAATCACACAAATTATCCTCTCAAAATTTAGTATCAATCATGAGCAAAAACAATAATGATACTGCAGTTGATACTGTAGCTGATATCTCGAATGGTATTGATAAGGTGGATATATCCGAGGATGACGTTCCTGAGATATGTGTAAACTGTGGTAAGGAAGGAGCAAACAATACGTGCAACAAATGCAAGTCAGTAAAGTATTGCAACGCGGCGTGTAAAAAGAAACACAAAACAAAACACAGAAAGGCATGTGATAGGCGTGTGGCCGAGCTACGGGATATTGAATTATTTAAACAGCCTCCTCCGCTTGACGATTGTCCAATTTGCTTCATGCCTTTGCCAACATTTAGTATAGGGAACAGTTATAAATCGTGTTGTGGAAAAGTTATATGTAGTGGATGTGTTTACGCAATTAAGAAGAGTGATGACGAGGACCTTTGTCCATTTTGTAGAACTCCAGAGCCTTCCAAAGGAGAAGTCATCAAGTTGATACAGAAGCGTGTGGATGCTGGTGATGCTGAGGGTATCAATAATCTAGGGTTTTATTACTCTCAGGGGGTGTATGGTTTGCCGCAAGATCATGGCAAGGCGTTAGAATTGTGGCATCAAGCGGCAGAGCTGGGTGATGCCACATCTCTTTATAATATTGGCAATTCGTATAACTATAGAGAGGGGGCGGAACGTGATATAAAGAAGGCTGTGTACTACTACGAACTGGCAGCTATGAAAGGGGACGTAAATGCGAGGCACAATTTAGGTGCAATTGAGTGGAAAGAAGGCAATACGGAAAGGGCAGTGAGACACTGGCTTATTGCAGCAAAGGGTGGACAGAATAAGGCTTTGAAGAATATAAAAGAACTTTACTTACATGGGTATGTAACAAAAGATGTTTATGCAAAAGCACTACGGGCATACCAAACGTATTTGGGCGAGGTAAAGAGTAGTCAGCGGGATGAAGCAGCGGCTTATAATAATAAGTTTAAGTACTTAGGAAGTTTAGATTGATATAATACAACAGAATGGCCGAGAAGGCATCTACTGCAAAACTGTTTAAAAACTAATTCTGGCTTTATCATACTTTAATGGTCATGGAAGTAATCAAAAAAGTTTCTCCTCCTTGACATTGGCATTATAACCCCGTGCCCCCTCCTGAAACTAGTTGTTCCTCATATCTTATCCCCATTCTCCACCTTATTTATTTGAAGGGGTTAATATTATCCAAAAATCCCTTCTGTTCCTTAATTTCAACAACATGTACCTTCTTCTCCTGTTCATCACTCAATCCCTTATAACTTAACTTATACCCATATTCTAAATTCTTACGATCTTTACGTAACTGTGGATATCCTCGAACAATTGTTTCTTCTAATCTTGCCAAATCACGAAATAACGACCCGCCGACACCTGAATCTAATTGATTTTTAGATATACCTGCTAATAATCCGTCATCGGCGTAGTTTTGACATAGTGCTGCTGATTTTTCGTCACCCTTGAAGGATCCACAGGGGTACCACATCTATATAATATATGATGAGTTGATGTTTATGGGAGTATGTTGTGTGCATATGATATAAGATACGGACAAAGAAAAGTGCAAATGATTGAGGAATCTCCTCACTCTGCACACACATGTTTACAACACAACAACACATACTCCGCATTGCAATCAACACACAGCAATACAAAACTTACATTCTTCAACGGAGTCCGAACAAATAAATTAAAAACCGGAAAACCATCCGCACCAGCAGTCTGACTATCAATCATCTGTTGTCGATAACCTTCCATCTCTTGTGCTCGCTTATATTGTTGTCTCATTTGTGGAGAGACATTTGCTTTACCCTTTTTCATTTCAATTGTTGCAGCGCCATTATTTCGTGATGATTGTTGTTGAGTGTTGGTGTTTACATCACGTCCGACAAAGTAGGATGCACGTTGGGGTAGCACTGTGTAAGCTGATATTGTTGAGATTAGTAGGAATAGTATTTGAAGACGGAACATCTTTATGTATTTTTATTGTATTGTTATATATTGTGCAATTTGACGACGACTGAAGAAACACTGTGGATAGTAGTAGAGTTGTTCTCTGGAGTATTGTATTGATATAACCTATGCTTATTTGTATGGCTATTCCGCTGATAATATCGACCCTACCTATTGCAATGCAAATCGCTGACGAAGGGTATGACGTTTTATTTCGGGGTTGCAGCAGCGGGCAAGTAAAGAGCCCCTCTTTTATATTTTAACGAAGCTAACTGTATTTTAGAGGGGAGAGGATAATTGCGCTGAATTGCCCGTAATCGTTTGTTCGCCATACTTAAACTTTGTAAAATTGTGTTATCTCGCTCTAGAGTTATTTTAGCTTCTTATTGATTGGAGTAATGGCTAGGACAGCTAGCGGTTGATTGGACATATTAGAAATAGATTATACTGCCCCAGGTTCGTGAGAATCATCATATCTATATCGGCGTGTTTAATAACGGCGGCAAACAAGATAAAAACAAACACATAAAAAAATATGAGTAGGTGCACCGACAAAAGTGATGATACTACTTTATTATCATCAAGTAACAATACTGCTGTGGATGATATGTCGAACAGTATTAAGCAAGTTACTTTAGTGGATGTTAATAATTTATCACCATGTGATATTACCGGTGGAGAAGAAGATATGAACTCCGAGAAAAAGTGCACATCTTGTGAGCAAAATTTAAACCAAACCAAATCATATGAGATTAGTAGTCATAATTCAGCTAGTAGTAATGCTGATATCGATAGTGTATCAGGGGACATTGTTGGTGATGCTAGAGAGGTATCTACGTGTGCCAATTGTGGTAAGGAGGGTGCCAACAACGTATGTAACAAATGCAAATCAGTGAAGTACTGCAATGCAGTATGTAAAAAGGTACACAAAAAGAAGCATAAAAAGGATTGTGAGGAGCATCTTAGACGTGCTGCAAAGTTGAAAGAAGAAGAATCAAAGCGTGCTGCTGAATTACATGATATTGAACTATTTAAACAACCACCGCAACTTCATGATGATTGTCCAATTTGCTTCTTGCTTCTGCCAACAAGTGGCTCAGGTAAAAGATATCAAACGTGTTGTGGACAATTTATATGCTGTGGATGCATCCATGCTATGGATAAGATTTGTCCTTTTTGTAGGACCCCAACCCCCGTATTAGATGAAGAAGTTGTTGAACGATTACAGAACAGGGTGGAAGTCAATGATGCGAAAGCTATCTTTTGTCTAGGTTGCGATTATTCTGAAGGGGTTAATGGTTTGCCACAAGATGATACAAAGGCTTTAGAACTATGGAAACGGGCAGCAGAGCTTGGTCACGCTTCATCGTATCATCATATTGGTATCGCATGTTACTTTGGCAGGGGTGTGAATAGAGATATGAAGAAAGCTGTACATTACTGGGAGCTAGCTGCTATGAGGGGATGTGCAACCGTAAGGAACACACTGGGAGCTTTCGAGCAAGAGGCGGGCAACATGGAAAGAGCATTGAAACATTACATGATTGCAGTCGGGCATGGGCATAGTGACTCTTTGGAGCAGATCCAAAAACTTTACTCACTTGGTTTAGCAACAAAGGATGAGTACGCCAAAGCATTACGATTGTATCAAAAGTATTTGGGCGAGGTGAAGAGTCCTCAAAGGGACGAAGCAGCTGTTTTTAATGAAGAGTATAAATACATCGGCTAGAAGATAGAGTAGTGGCGAGAAGAATAGCTCGATTCCAATCTAATAAAGTAGAAAGTCAACATTACTTTCAGATCATAACTCATGTATTATATACTTTATCATGTCTCAACACAAATATACAGCGTTGAGGACAAAACACTTTCTTTTCGACAGATATTGGTCGCAGCCAACAGTCCATACAATTGGACGGCGCAGATTCCAATAAACAACAAACACTTCTTTTTCACACAAATACTTGAGGACAGAGATACGCGTAGCCAAAACAAGGTCCGTAGACCTAGCCACAAGTGTATCCCCAAACCCATATTATACTTTGCATTAGGAGGATGTCAATAACAACTATTTCAAACAGTTGCACACCACTTCCAAAATACACAAGTATATCTCTTCATTTTCACATCTAGCACACCACAATATAAGGGTGTCAATAACAACTACTCCAAATAGTTGCACACCCTCAATATTGTTAGTCTCACATCTTCTTGATTGGACGATTCAAGAAGAGAATCCAAGGAAGTTTATTGTATCTTACTGGCACGTAAGTTACGCGTTCTTTCTTCTTGAGGAGACTCTTCTGCTAGATGTCTGTATCCAGACTTGCCAGATTTACCCGAAGAGGATGAACCCCACGATGAGCTAGAGCCACCTCCGCTCTTCCCCGACTTGCCACTAGATGACCACGAGCCTGATGATGAAGATGACCCCGAGTTCCATTTACCCCCATATCCACCAGAGTACCCGTGCCCATCATCTTTAGAACCACTACCGTAGGAAGGTTTGGAGTAAGAAGGTTTAGAGTAACTACTTCCAGATGAATGCCATGAGCCTGACGAAGAAGATGAGTGTCCTCCAGACTTGCCGCTCTTTCCACTACTTGACCACGAAGATCCAGAGCCCGACTTCCCACTCTTACCGCTAGAAGACCAAGATGATCCGCCTCCGCTCTTGCCAGATTTGCCGCTGGAAGACCAACTGCTGCTGCCAGAGTGACTGCCATATCCGTTGTGTCCTGAATCGTATCCTCCTCCTCCATTTGAGTATCCTCCACCATAGCCAGATTTATATGAATCACTACTAGATGAACTTGAACTCCATCCTCCGCTCTTTCCACTCTTTCCTGATCCACTACCGCTCTTACCCGACTTGCCACTAGATGACCATGACGATGAGTAACCTCCGCTCTTTCCACTCTTACCACTAGACGACCATGATGAGTATCCTCCAGACTTTCCAGATTTACCCGAATGACTACCAGATTTACCACTTTTACCAGAAGACGATGATGAGCTCGAATACTTTGAGATATAATCTATTGTATTGTTTGATAATAGAAAGAAGAGAGAAATGATGGTGAGTATGGTGTATACAAGTCTGTTGCAATTTGATAAAGAGATGTGCCGCGCCTTCTCATCTCATATACAAGAGAGAATCTGACCATCAGTATCTAAGCATCATACATATACTAGTGCCCAAGATATACCGCAATCTAATACTTGATTCTTCTGACCGTTGTACAAATCATATCCAACGACATGATATATGCACGGTCGAGTATCTTATCGCTGCACATCAACTCTCTCTCTCATCTATCCAATAGGTAACCAACCCACGCCTTACCACATATGAGACTCTATACCAACAAATACCGTTGCAACAACAATATCAACATATTATTATACCGTTGCAACACAAACACACATGGTACAATTCAACAAACAAAAGATATGATACGTACTGTAATTAACACTCATATAAGGCATCTTGGTAGTCGGTGGAGCCACGGGTTTAGGTGCCTGACTCGTTGGTTCCGGTTCCGTTGGGAAGGGAGTAATGGGTGCAGGTGTTGGTGAGGGTGTGTCGGGACGTGTTACGGCGACTGTTGGTGATAATGTTTGGTTTGTCTGTTGTTATTGCAATGGGAGGTAGGATGGATAAGAGAGAGAGTGATAGAGAGAGAGAGAAGAGAGTTGTTAGAGATCACAGCATATATGAATGTAACATTCTCATACATCAACGATCGTAACAAACAAACAACAGTGAGGCAAACAAACTTACACCGGCATTGACAACTGATGTTGTTGCAATGAGAAAGAGAGATATTGTATTGTAGGATTTCATGATTTGCAATATAGTTTGATGGTTGATTGATAGATGATTGCAATAGATGATGGTTGAGTATGAGACCAACGGTTGAATTGAGTTGATGTGTATGAGTGCACCGTTTGATAAAGTTTATGAGCCGTTTCAACGATTGGATATCTTTTGAATGTCAATCATAACCGACGGTGGTGTCGATGTTCATGATGTGAAAAAAAGAGCGAGGAGGTTGTTTGCAAAAAAGATACCGAGTTCTCGAGGTATCCTTGAGTGTCAAGAAACGAAAGCAAACGAGAATGCATCTACTGTGATTATGGTATCTACTAATAGCCACGCACAAATTGAGTTTCTTCTTTCGTACTTACAGGTGTTGTCGCTCTGGTATCTGAGGATACCTTTTCGCGGAATGTGAATGAAAACAACCACCGACCCTCGCTCGCTTGAAACGAGTACATCGCTATGTATGCTTGCATCACGACGCCACATACACAACACAGTGCCATCATAACTTTAAAGTATTGACCATACACAGTACTTCCTCTTTACTAGCCTTGCCTCATACTCATCGCTATCTATTGCAATTCACTAATCATCATCCACCGATACATCAACAAACAAAATACATCAACAATGAAATCTTACACCATCCTATCAACAATCCTAACAACCGCTGCCATCAGCACCACAGACGCCCAGGACATTGTCAAAAGCTCTCTACATGAACAATTCGCCACTGCCCAAAATGGTAAAGATCTACGAGGTACTAATAAAACACTTGCGCCAACTAGCGGTGTGCCACGTCCTCCTCCATCTCCAGCACCAGTTACTCCCTTCCCTACAGAGGGTGAACCTGCAACGAAACAACCTTATTTGAGTATGGATTATAATTATATTAGTAAATATAGTTCGTAAGTTTTTATTACTACTACTACTTGTGATTGATGTAATGATGTTGTTTTGCAATGTGATATGTCCACACATGATGTGTCTAATATTCTTCATTCTACCCATCACACTATATCTATTGCAAACACATATACAGCTCATCGTCGTCATCGTCATCATCAGGTAAGAGTGGCAAGTCTGGTAGTGGTAAATCAGGCAAGAGCAATAACTCATCGTCGTCTTGGTCGTCCAGTGGTAAGAGCGGAAAGTCGGGCGGTGGTTCAAGTTCATCGTCATGGTCATCTAGCAGTGGGAAATCGGGCAAGTCAGGTGGTGGTTCATCGTCTTCATGGAGTTCTAGCGGAAAGAGTGGCAAGTCTGGTGGTCACTCTTCATCAAGCTCGAGTAGCTCATGGAATTCATCTAGTGGTGATAAACAGCCATCATATTCTAAACCTTCTTATGGAGGTGGAGGAGGGTATAAGAAGACCAAGCCTTCATATTCCAAGCCATCGTATTCCAAACCATCGTATTCAAAACCATCATCTTCTTCTTCTTCCAAGGATTCATATTCCAAACCATCATACTCTAAACCATCCTACTCTAAACCAAGCTACTCTAAACCATCGTACTCTAAACCATCCTATTCTAAACCAAGTTACTCATCTGATAAGTCCAAGGACGATGGATACCATGGAGGCTACGGTGGCAAATGGGGGCCAAGTAGCTCTTCTAGCAGCTCATGGTCATCGGGTAGTGGGAAGTCAGGCAAGAGTGGAGGAGGCTCTTCGGGAAGTTCATCGGGTAGCTGGGGATCATCAGGCTCGGGGAAGAGTGGCAAGTCTGGTAGAAGGAATTTGAGAGGCGAGAAGAGGTAGATTGGATAGAATGTTGTGTGTTCGTCCTCTCTATGGGAAAGTTTGATTGGATCAAGCCATTTCCTGGGGAGGGCAGTGATTGGAAGTTGGATGTTAAATGGTTTGGTAGTGGTGTGCAACTGTTTGGAATAGTTGTTATTGACACCTCTCCAAGTGCTAGAAGAAGAGGAAAGGGTACAATTGTGGTCAGGTCTTAAGGCCTTGTGTGGACTACGCGTACCTCTTTACCTCAAGTTGAAAAAGTAAATGTGAAGAAATAGTTATCTGTTGTTTTATTGGATTCTGCGCCGCCTAATATGTGGGCTGTTGGCTGCGACCAATATATCATCTGTGGATTTGTTTGTCCTCGATGCAGTGTACAAGTTTGTGCTTTGAGACTTGATAATGTATATAATTCATGAGTTATTATCAGATAATAGCTTTCTAGTTTAGATAGATATTTGCAACCCTCTCTTTGCAGCTGCATCTCTTGATATGTCTATAGGTATTTGAACCTATCATCAAATGCAGCAGCTTGATCCCTCTGACTACTCTTAACCTCCACTAAATACTTTTGATAAGTTTGCAATGCTTTCAAATAATCATCCTTTGTTGCTTGCCCTTGAGAGTAAAGAATTTGGATATTCGTTAGAGAGCCACTGTGACCACTTTCCACAGCAATCATGAAGTGTCTCAGTGCTCTATCCATATTACCTGCCTCTTGCTCTAAAGCTCCTAGCGTGTACCTTGCGGATGCATATCCCTTCATAGCAGCTAGCTCATAATAATACATAGCTTTTTTCATATCCACGTCAACGCCTCCACCATTCCGATAGTAAATACCAATATTATACAATGTCTGGATATGGCCAAGCTCTGCTGATCGCTTCCATAGTTCCAGTGCCTTTGTTCGATCTTGTGGCAACCCAAGCAGCCCATTATAATAATGATTTCCAAGACAATTGATAGCTTTAGCATCATCAATATCCGCCCTCTTCTGTGTCCGTTTAATAACTTCGTCATCTGATCTAGGAGTTGGAGTTCTACAGAAAGGACAAATCGTATCCATAGCATATATACATCCACTGCATATAGTTTTTCCACAACAGGATTGGTACCTACTACCCATTATTAATAGTGGCAGAAGCAAGAAGCAGATTGGACAATCCTCTTCCCGTTCTGGTGGACATTTGAAGAGTTCAATATCATATAATTCAGCAGCACGTTTGATTTCTTCTTCATGTAACTTAGTAGCGTGTCTGAGATGTTCTTCACAGTCTTTATTGTGCTTTGATCTGTGTTTCTTCTTACAAGAAGCGTTGCAATATTTCACCAACTTGCATTTGTTACACGTATTAGTTGCCCCATCTTTGCCACAATTGGCGCATATAGATACCTCTTTAGTATCACTAGTAATATCCCCCGATACAATATCGATAGTATTAGCATTACTAGCTGAATTATGGCTAATCTCATGTGTTTTGGTATTCTCAATTTTATGCTCACAAGATGTGTACTTTTTCTCGGAGTTCATATTATCTTCTTCACCACTACTGATAAAATCACAGGGTGGTGTATTATCAACATCCTCTAAAGTAACCTTCTTAATACCGTTCGACATATCATCTACAGCAGTATTGTTACTTGATGATAATAAAGTAGCATCACTTTTGTCGGTGCACATGCTCATAATTTTCTATGTTGTTTGTGGGTCTTGTTAGAAGGCACGACCGTCTCAATACTATGTTCCTGACAGCAACCCCGAGATAAAGAGCAGTAATAGTAATAAATGAATAACGGAAAGTACTAATAATCCTAAATAGAAGCTCAATTTGTAACACACAACTCTCAATAACTCCTCCTCACTCCTCCTAATTAAGAAGTTTCAAGATGAATATTTTTATAGAAGTTTCTAAATCAATTAATTAAAGTAAGAGATGGTATCGTAATGGAATAGATTGTGGAATTGCTTTGACGCCCTTCAAATATCATCGATTAGATAGGATCTAGTTCAGTCTCTAGTGGTCTTTTCGTTAGTACTAGTTTGGTGGTAAAGAGTATCACAGAATACAATAAAAGCTCAACAATTCTCACAATTTTTATACCATGAGCAAAGACATTCTTTCGAGTAGTACCGTGGATGATATCACACAAGGTATCAGTGGAGTTGGTATATCTGACAATGATGATGTATCTGATAAAGGTAGTATATGCGGTTCGTGTACCGATAGTTCTACGGAGATATGTGCCAATTGTGGCAAGGAGGGTGCCAATAATACATGTAACAAATGCAAATTAGTAAAGTATTTCAATGCAGCATGCAAAAAGAAGCATAAAACAAAACACAAGAAGGCGTGTGAAGAACGCGTAAAGCGTGCTGCTGAATTACATAAAGAAGATATTAGACGTGCTACTGAATTACATGATTTAGAACTCTTCAAACAGCCTCCGCCAGAGGAAGATTGTCCAATTTGCTTTATACGTTTGCCATTAATTGGTACGGGGAGGAAATACAAGGCATGCTGCGGGAAAACTATATGCAGTGGATGCATCTATGCTGTGAGAAGGACAAAAGAAACGGCTGTACCGCTGTGTCCTTTTAGTAGAGTCCCAACACCTACAACAGAAGAAGATGCTATCCAGCAGTATGAGAAACGAGTTGATGTTGGTGATGCCGAAGCAATGAGTGTTCTTGGGAGTAGTTATTCTACTGGGGATAATGGTTTGCCACAAGATTACGCTAAGGCGATGGAACTTTATCACCGAGCAGCAGATCTTGGATATGCAGGAGCATATTATAATATTGGGAATGCATATTGTTTTGGTCGAGGTGTGGCTAGGGATATGAAGAAGGCTGTGTATTACCATGAGTTGGGAGCCGTGGGAGGACATCTAGGTTCAAGGCTCACTCTGGGTGTTATTGAGGCAAGAGGTAATATAGAAAGAGCGATCAAACACTATTTGATTGCAGTGAAGGGTGGCGAGAGCCACTCTCTGAAACAGATTCAGAACCTTTACCATGATGGGCATGCAACAAAAGATGTTTATACACAAGCATTACGAGCTTATCAAGAGTATCTGGGCGAGGTAAAGAGTAGTCAGAGGGATGAAGCTGCTGCTGCAAGTGATGAGCAGAAGTACTTATGATTGTTCGAAAGATATATAGCAGTAGCAGGGATCCCGACGTTGACTAATTAAACATAAGTATCATAAACATGTAAACATCATGAGTTCGAATTTTATCATTCGCATAATTAGATGTAGCGGCCGGGGAGCATAGACTAACTGCATACCATCAACTAACCCTGTTATATTGGACACGAGTATGTACCAGCTTAACTTGATGATTAACTTTTATAATCTATATACCTAGAGCCAAAGATCAATAAGCAACCCCACAAGACAAAGCATCTCTCATACCATTACCTACAGACAGAAGATATTTACTCCTTCATATCCTCATACAAGAATGTGGTACCACTCTTACCACAATAGTAACGATCATGATGCTGGGCCATGAAGCAACCAATCCCAGCAACGGGACTGTACTTCCTCAAACGTACAACCTTCCCACCATCCTCAACACGATAATACTTGAGTGTCTGTAACGGGATAGTTTTGGAACGACGTTTCGTCTTCTTGGGTTTGGTGTATACCTTCTTCTTACGCTTCTTTCCTCCTCCTCGTAGACGTAGTACCAAGTGTAGTGTTGATTCCTTCTGGATGTTGTAATCGGAGAGGGTACGTCCATCCTCGAGTTGTTTGCCTGCGAAGATTAATCGTTGTTGATCGGGTGGAATGCCTTCCTTATCTTGAATCTTGGTTTTGACATTATCAATTGTGTCCGATGGCTCGACATCGAGGGTGATTGTTTTACCTATTGTTTCATATCGAGGTGGATATGAAATGGAGGTAGTATATTAACAATTGGTCACCCGATGCGTCATAACACATAGAACAAATTGAAAATGTAGGAGATGATGGGTTTATGGAGAGTTTAATATGACATCGCGGTCGAATGGATGGCGGTAGACGGAAGGAGTCAAATCATTGCAATAGTTGGATCAAATTGTGATCAACAACATTCGTGGGTAGTGGTAGATTATAAATATTATTTCATGATGTCATGATAAATTGGTTGGTTGGTGGAGAGGGTTGAAAAGATTCTAGAATACATGAGCGACTGATATCAATATAGCAACACAATAGACATCGCATATCTGGATTAAATTTTACTTACCCGTTAGAGTCTTTACAAAGATCTGCATGATTGTTGAAGTTTGATTTTATTTAGTATATAACTTCTGTTTGCAAAAAGAGTACAATAACGGGGTTAGGATGCTGTAATAAAAAATTAAAGATAAAATATAATCCTCGGCCAAATCGAACACCGCCGGCACGCCGCCGCTGACATTTTACATATCTCTTGATCTATCGCCGCCGCTACTAATGTATACTATCTCAACTTACCTCAACAGAATAAAAATGGCATTATGGTGAATGAAATGAGAAATGAAGGGGAGGAAGGAAATCATTACAAGTGGAAAGTTTTGAGGTAAAACCAATTCGTTAGCTCGCTATTCATTCTCACTTGTAGTTCGGCCAGCGGCTGGCGACCAGCTGCCGGATGGAGGAGAGGAGGGTATATAAGGGCTTCTCTATGTCGTCGGGCTCCTCAAAGAGTTGTACAATATAAGGTACGATAGGGCTGAAGGTCGACGATGCTCGAGTTGGTCATATATCAAGAAATCAAGTACAATATCATCAATCCACAATAATAATAACCATGATCAGCACCACAAGTATTACAAGCCGCTTTATAATACGTATATCGGCAACATTAGTAGTATTAGCAGCATTATTGTTCTCGGCTGTATACTACAACTATAATCCTCAGTCTCAAGCTAACCATGGACATCATGATGATACTCTAGTATCAGAAGAATTGTCTCCGTCGTGGTTGAAGAGGGTGATTCATCGTCGAGCAAAGGCTGGTCATAAATCTGGCAAAGTCCATCGTGGCAAAGGAGGGAAGGATGACGATTACTGTGATATGAGATTGTTTGAAGGTCATTGGGTATATGCTCAGGGTTGTGATGGTAATTCCTATGATGTTGTGATCTATCGTCATGGACGGAAGAAGTATATCTACAAAGAAACCGCGGTAAGAGTTATATTTGTTGCAGAGTAGTATCTCATTCCTTACGTCATGTCTTTATATATCAGTGTTTAGTTATTCATTGCATAATCTCTCATGATATTATATACTCTCATTTAACATCCACACAGGTGGGAGGAGAGTGTACTTCGGAAGGCAAATTCAAGCCTAAAGATCAACTCACCCTAGATGAGGAAGGAAACTGTATCCTTGACCTTATTCATCTCAAAGATAGCTGTGATGATAGTCGTTCTCTGTCGGTTCGTGTCGTGGCACCCAAAGAAGAAGAGAACAATGAGGTGGAGTGTTACAACTTTACTTTTCCAGTGATGGAGGGAATACTTTCGACAACAAAGATAGTCCTCGAGTAGCCATACCTGATGCATCAGGCGATGATGAATCTCGACGTATTCTCCATGAACAGGCTCGTCGTCGGCTTTGTGAGAAACCAGAATGTTCAAAAGAATGTCAAATTACACAAAAAGGCAGAGAATGTTGTGAAAGCAGAGGGATTACAAATGAACAATGTAGTTTAAATGGCCAAGGAAATACCTGTACTTGTACCGCAGATGGTGGACGTGAATGTTACATTGAGATGCGTTGCAATAAAGAGTACTTAACTTGGCAGGACGAAAAATGTAAGTATAAACCTGATAGAGTCTGTTTCGGCGAATACAGTTTATTCATGCCAAAAAAGATGCGAACGGTTTACCTTCATCGATGCTATAAAGATATGCCAAAAAAAGGCGGATTTTGCTGAATGTCTGCCTTCTTAACTTCTATTGAGTGGTGGTAGAGAGGCTTTTTGTCTTGTTGGGTTGCTTTTTTAATTTTATGTTGTCAAGGTATATAGATTAAAATGTTAATCATCAAGTTGAGCCAATAATTTCTTGCTTGTCCCTTGATTGAATATAAGCTTATGATGCCTGTTCATGCTATCGTAATAATAATAATAGATAGTAAACTCTAATATCTGTACGTGCCAATGCAGCAGCTTAATCTCTCTTCTTGCTTATATCATTATACAATATATTGATATCCCTCCTTTATATTATGCTTGATATTTGAAACCCTCAAATGCTGCAGCGGCTTCATCCCTCTGGGCACTCTTTACCTCACCCAAATACTTTTGATATGCTCGTAATGCCTTTGTGTAATCGTCCTTTGTTGCTTTCCCTTCAGAGTAAAGTTCTTGGATTTGCTTCAGAGATCCATTGTGACCACTTTCCACAGCAATCATGTAGTGTCTCAATGCTCTTTCTATATTGCCTGCACTGTGTTCAAACACACCAAGATTGTATCTCGCATTTGAACATCCTCCCATGGCTGCCAACTCCCAATAATGCAACGCCTTCTTCTCATCCTTTTCCACTCCGTAACCATAGATATAGGACCTTCCAATAGTTGTCATTGATGCGTCATGACCAATCTCTGCTGCTTGTTCCCAGAGTCCCATTGCCTTGTCATAATCTAGTGGACCATTCTTCCTTTCAGAATAGTATATCCCTAGTGCATGAATAGCTAAGACACCATCAGCATCAGCTCTTTTATGTAAGCGCTCGATGATTTCTTCATCCGTCATAGCTGTTGGGACTCTACAAAAAGGGCACAATGCATCCTCATCTCTTTTGGCAACGGCGTATATACATCCGCTGCATATAACTTTTCCACAGCATCCTTTATATCTACTCCCATCAGTATGAATTGGTAGACGCAGGAAACAGATGGGACAATCTTCTTTGAGTGAAGGAGGACCTTTAAAAAGTTTTTCATCATGTATCTCAGCAGCACGCTTCCTACACTCCTTCTTATGCTTTGATCGGTGAGCAATCTGACAATCTCTGCTACAATATTTTACCAACTTACATGCCGCACATGATTTTAGACTACCTCCTTCCTTGCCACAATTGGCACATATCTCCGTAGTAGTAGTATCAGAACACGATCCGCATATATTACTAATATCCGATATACTATTACAACTGATACCTTGTGTGATATCATCCACAATACTACTCGACAAAGCAGTGTCTTTGCTCATGATAATATTTTTTTTAATGTAGGTATAAGTTTTTGTTCAAGACTTGTTATGAAAACACAACAACCTTCTCCTCATACAACCAACAATTTTATCTATTTCCTATCTATTTCAAATAGTACGAAGGGCGATATTACTGCAAGCTAATGTAAGTAAACCAATCACCATACATCCTCAATCCTCTGTGTCTGTCTTTGCTCAATTTTTTAGCGCAATAGTTGTTATTATCTCATCTCGTATGATACTTCGCCACCACCGAACTAGCACCAATATGTAGATCACCGAACTATATCTTTCTCTATATCAATAGAAGAGGAGCACTTATCTATACTCCGGCACCGACACAACTCAATGCTCTGCCTTTGCTCAATTTAGGGAAAAAATCCGTAATAAATGGGCCAAAATACTCTATTTATCATTTAGTACAGTGTACAAATACGCCAAAAAATACTCTATTATTAATCAATACGGAGTAATCATCAAACGTGGTATCGAGTATCCAGATACCAAGTTAAGAAAATCGACCGTTAATTCGTGCAACGGTTCTTATCAACAGTGCAGTTTTCGCTAAATTTTGATTTTTTGAGTTACATTGCTCGCACTTCGTTGCAAATTATTGGACCATGATGAATGACATAAACTGCATTAGTGGCCCATTCATTGCAATAGAAACCGATACACAATATAATATAGTCGATACAAACAGCATACTAAAGTGCTAATATTAATAACCATCGGCCATTTACAAATCCAAACGAGATATAAAGAGAGAGAGAGAGAGTAGACATGATGATGTCTCAAACTAACAACTCCCTACAACTACTACGGCAGCTACTCATCATCCTATCAATCATACTGATAACAACAACATCCACTGCGGCTGCCAGTGATACCAATGAAGATAATGCACCAGCAGAATTAGTAGTTGGCCGTCAACTCCAACAAACTATACCTGAGCTACAATCCCTCTCCACGCCCACAACCTCAACAAAATCAACCGCCGGTTTCCTATTCAACATCCGTGCCACACGATCACCACTAATACTTTACGGATTAGGATTAAACTTCGTCAACTCTATCTATATCAAGTCCACTCCAAATAATTTTGGTTATAATGAAGGACGATATGCTAATGGTAGAAGATTTCGAATTGTAGTATATACTAAAGGTGGTACATTTGAGGGATATGAGAATGAGAAGGAGGAATGGAAGGTTTGGTTAAATACTACGGTTGTTTCAGGTAAAGTTATAGCTTGTTGATTATTGTTTTTTGTTTGTTGCTATATTGACGATTTGTCGTGTTTTTGTGATTTGGCCACTTTATTTGGCAAATATTACAGTGTACTAACAGAGAAGTTTTATCTCTCTTTCATCTTACATTAAACTGTGTGTGATAACACGTCGACTTCTTCTCAGGTGGTATTGATACATTAACTAATGTACCACAACGGTTTGCCCCGCTTATTGATAAAGATGAGTGTGTTAACTGTGATGACGGAGGAGAAGAGAATAGCAACGGGGATGATGATCCAAAAGTGGTACCAATTCAAAGTGATTATGGTACGAATGGTAAGTTGTTAACTCCACTTGAAAAGGAGTGGATGGGATTAGATACTGGAAGTAATGTGGTAAGGGTGCCCAAGTTGATTGTTCCGTTGAAGGAACGTCAGGCTTTTTATGTTAGGTAAGTCTTTGTTTTTTGTTTGTTTGTTGAAGAAGTGTGATTTATTGTGAGTGGGTTGTGGTTGGGATTGAACAACCACACGTTGATTACTGTGCATGTGTTTTTTTTACAATCTCACAAACAACTAAATAACCTCCATCCTCCCTCTCTTTCCTTGGCCCTTCACCTTGCCACCCAACTCGTTATGGAATTATCAACTTCTCAAAAGTGTGGAGGGTGGACCATATCTACGATATAACGATGCTCCCATTAATAAATGGTATTATCAGAATGAAGATTTAAGTATCTATAGTAGTGGTAGTGGTAAGTGTGTTTCAATGTTTTGTGTATTTGTGTTTGTGATTTGTGGAAAGGGTGGGTTTATAGGGTGGTTTGTGTGTGTGAGGTTGAGTTGTTTAGAGAGTTGGAGTTGTTATAATATGTAGAGTTCAGGCCTTTAACTATCCTCATATTCTCTAACCCATCTCTTCCAATCTCTCTCTGCCAACAACAACCATATATATAGCCAAACGTATGGGATGGGATGGGGCAACATTAAGTCCACGATTGTTTAGTGGTGCCGTACATTACTATACAAGTGATAAGGTATTGGACTTGGGTGATGGTGTTGAATTATTACCCGAGGGGATTGTTAGGTATGTGTTTTTGTGTTTCTGTGTGTGTATGTTTGGGGTGTTTTGTTGAGTAGGTTTAGGTTAGGCAGGGAGGTTGGAGTGGATTGAGGGTTGGACTATGATTATGTCCTCCTCCTTATCCGATGTGTCCACATCCGCCGCCTCAATCTACGATCCTTTGTTCTTCTTCTAACCCATATTCCTCTGTCCCTTCTCTCTCTTCATCTTCTATCCATTCCAAAACCAATCTCACAGTGATGAACCCACACCGTCACCATCCAAAGAGCCCTCTTCAAGTCCAATGATTAGTCCTACTTCTTCTCCGACAATCTCAATGACACCAACAATCTCAATGAAACCAACAAACAAACCAACATCCAAGCCAACTAATTTACCAACACGTCGACCAACATCACGCCCGACGTCATCACCAATCGCGTTTGATACCTTCACTACTGAATTCCTAGATGCACAAACGAAGCCGGTATTAGTCTACGCTGGTGCCATGTTTGATATCAAGGCACGGTCGGACATTGAAATCTCATCATTAGCATTCAATACCTGGAGTGTCGAAACATTAGATATGTCACTTTACATTAAGAATGATGGCACCTACAAAGGTATTGAAGATGACTTAAGTAAATGGACATGGTGGGCAAATGTTACAGTTCAGGGTATGGGATTAGGCAACCCAACAATCTTAGAACAACGTTCCTTTGAACCGATTATTGTTAAGAAACAGACCAAGTTGGGTATTTATCTAACAACATCAACGAATGGAGCCATTATGCGATTATCAAAGGGTGAAGTCGAAGGCCGGCCATTCGAAGCTAATAATGATTTAGTCATCTATGAGGGAGTTGGTAAACGTTATCCAATTGATAGTGGTACCATCCGACCACGTATGTTCAATGGTCATATTGGTTATGTGCCGATTAATATTCCCACACCAAGTCCAACGATTGAGACAAGTGATTTATGGGTTGCCAACACAACCTTTGCTCCATTACAAGATACCTACATCCAAAGAGGCAAGACGGATATAGTTGGTAAGAAGGCACAGCTCATGGTACGATCTAAACCAGACCGAGTAGCATTAATGAAGTTTGATATTCGTCCATTATTGATTGGTACTGATAATGCCCCTGATCAAATCTTAAGTGTCAAGCTACGCTTGTACAGTATGTCTCAAAGTGATTATGGTGGATTAGTCAGTATCATACCAGGAGGTAATATTAATGAAAAGACAGCAACCTGGGACACGGTACCCTATGGTAGCGAGAATGTGGGTACACCACTAGCCTCCTTCCGTTCTGTTTGGCCATATAAGTGGTATGAAGTTGATATTACCGAGGCATTTCGTGAGGAGGGTAATATTCCTGGAGTGTTCTTACTCCGTATCTCATCAGATCAAGAGAATGGTGCAATCTATCGTGCACGGGATGGAGGCAGTCCCAACGGTCCTCAACTTGTTGTGAACTTTGCATATGAACCATCATCGAACAAGGCATTGGCAAAGTTGTATGGGTCAAATGCTCCGTCTCAATCACCAACAGTCCGACCTGAATGGGCTGATGCTGTCGTGCCGCGGTCACCGGATCGACGTTACTTTAATTACAACCCTCGAGATTCACGATATGGTCCGCGTGAGTGGGATAATATCTGGCCTGATGGAGAACTAGCACGGTTACGGAGGTTACGACTTGATATTAACCGAAATAGATGTATGAATGGTAGTAGACAAAGTCCACAAAACTTGTGTGAAACAGATGCCAAGTGTGAAGAGTTTCATCAACCAAGGCCAAGGGTGAGTGTCGTTGTTAGTTTGTTAGTGTTGCTTCTTGAGTGCTTTCCTCTTCAATCTAACCACCTTCACCTCCACTTTCTATTCATTCAACATTAATAACAACACAGCGTGGACAATATGGACTTGCCAAGCTCAATGAAACGATTGCTCGACCAACACCCAAGATTATGCACAACAAGCTTCGTCTTGAGTACAAGGAACGAATGTCCGAGATGCAAAAGCCCATGCCACCAGGCGTCGATTTTGCTAGGAATGGTTTCAATAGTGGCATTCAAGACCTTGTCCATATGGATATCAAGGTTCCAAGTGAGCATACATTGTGTAATAAGCGGTATGATGGTGAATTTCAGCAGTACTACTTGCATAGGGATGGAAATCTTGAAGTCATGGCACTATTAATCGAGGCTGATGCCGAGGAAGATAATATGCATGTTCAAGAACTATTGGATTTCTTTCAACAGAAGTTTAATCAAGATTTGTTCATGTGTAACAAGAAACAACGACGTGCACGAGCCTTGTTTGAAAGCCGTAGTGGTAATTCTGGTACTTCTTCTTCCAAACTTCGAGGCAGTGGCAGTACTATTCAAGAAGAGGATGACTTTGATTCTGATAATGATATTGATGATGCATCAACATCACCATCATTTGGTAATATCATTTATCAAACGATTCATGATCGTTACCTCAAGCTTATTGGACGTCAAACGAAGAAAATATCCTATTGGGATCCTCTCCAGCCTGGGCCTGGAATGTGGCAATCAGTTCATTTCTGGTCATACTCTGGCTCACTAACCGAACCACCGTGCTCAGAGGGAGTTAATTGGAGAATAGTTGATGTTCCTGTACACATTAGTTTGAAACAACTCTGGCAGATGAAGAAACTCATGTTTGAACATGTCGATCCAGACACTTGTCAAATGACGAGCTCACACTTTGAAGAGAGTGTTGCACGGCCAATACAGCCGTACAGAGGAGGAGCACAATATCGATGTCGTCGATCGGATTATGCCAGCGATGTTGAACGTATGGCCAGTGGGAGAGTGAAGGGATTTGTTTTGGAAAAGAAGTGGTGGGGTGTTGACAATTTGGAATACGTGAAGCCCGAGTTCCCTGACGTGTAAGAAGGAGGACCTGGGCGAAGCGTTGTTTGTTTCAATTGTCTTGAGAGTATCTTAAATGTTTGATACCGTTCGTTGTGGAAACGTTCGGTAGATATGATTTGTCTTGTAGAATAGTTTGATAAAACAGTAGTTTTTGTTTTGACTCAAGATCAGTATCAGCGTTATATTAGTACTACCCCCCTAGATAGATAGTTGCCTCAACTTAGAGTACAGATTAATCATCATCATTCTCATCCTATAAAATATTATATGGACAGCTTTCATCACCTTTAACAATTTCATTCCTATATTGCAACCCTTATGCACCATTCAATCAATAATATTTGTAATCTTCATGGAAGGCAGCTGCTTTATCCCTTTGACTAGTCTTAATCTCGCCCAAATACTTTTGATAAGCTCTCAAAGCTTTCACGTACTCATCTTTTGATGTATATCCTTCTTTGTAGATACTCAGAATCACCGTCAAAGAATCATTATTCCCACCGTCAATAGCAATCATTAGGTGTTTGATCGCTCTATCCATACTACCTGCGCTGCATTCCAGCTGGCCTAGATTGTGCCTTGCCTCTACACATCCTCGCATAGCAGCTAGCTCGAAGTAATGCCTAGCCTTCTTCTTATCCATTTCTACGCCATGACCATGGTAATACAAGTGACCAATCTTGATGATTGAATCAGCACATCCAAACTCTGCCGTCTGTTCCCAAAGTTCCAATGCCTTACCATAATCTTGTGATAAATCATACAAGCCTTCAGCATGAAAAGCTCCAAGAGTGTACATTGCTTGGATATCACCAGCATCTACTCGTGGCATAAGTAGTTCCATATATTCCTCGCATGAATTAGGTCGAGGTGCTCTACAGTTAGGACAAGTCCGTGGGACGAGCTCTTCCCACTCCGCCGCACGGTTGAAATCTTCTTCGTGTAATCTAGCAGCATAGAGACAACCACAGCATACCATCCCACAGCAAACCTGAAATCTAGAGCCTGATTCTAGAATTGGCAAGCGTTTATGACATATTGGACAATCTCCCTTATGTCCCCGTACCCAATGGTGAGGAGGTTGTTTGAATAGCTTTTCATCATACAATTCAGCAGCTCGTCTAAGTTCTTCTTCTTGCAATTCAGCTGCTCGCCTGAGATGTTCCTCACAATCTGCTTTATGCTTTGATTTGTGTTTCTTTTTACATGCCGCATTGCAATATGTCACTTGTTTGCATTTGTTGCATGTATTGGTTGCACCCTCCTTGCCACAATTGGCACATATCGATACCTCCGCGACACCACTATTAAGTTCCTTCTTCTGTACCATATCGCTATCAGCAGTATTACTCGAAGTATTATCAGCTTCAATCTCATTCGTTTTGACACTATCTAAATTTTGATCACATGATGTGCAGTTTCTCTCGGAGATTGTATCTTCTTCCCCACTGTTCATATCACACACCACCGCTGCTGATATACCACCATCATTGGATATATTAACACTACCGATGCGTTGTGATATATCTTCTACGGTACTACTCGACAAAGCAGCTGTTTCTTTGCTCATGATGTATTAGTTGTGATGTTTTTCAATAGAAGGATACCTCTTTGTATAAATATAATAATATATATTATTACTATCACCGTAAAATCACTACAACGACAGATTACAAGAGCTTTATATCGACGATATAGCTGCTGCTATCATTAGCCACGAGGAGGCGAAATCAAGCTTACCTCATCACCCCCAACAAAATATCAAAGAACAAGAAAAGAGGGATTATCCTATTTGGCGAGTAAACCATCGCCGCAAGAGGGTCTGTGATCTACTTCTATGCTTCAATGGATATATCTAGTGAACATGTACTCTATTACATGCGTTGATAATAACAGTATATTATTTTCTACCTCCAACTTTTCATGCCATCTACCACCTGGTTTTGATATCCTACTGTAGATAGCCACTGTAACTTTAACTTCACACCCTACATATTACGTAGCAAACTATCTATCTATTTAATGTATTTGTACCGAACATCAAAAGCAGCAGCTTCATCCCTCTGGCTAGTCTTAATCTCATCCAGATACTTTTGATAAGCTTGTAGTGCTTTTGTATACTCATCTTTTGTCGCATAACCGAGCATGAAAAGCTTCTTTATCTCCTCCAAAGAGTCATGATACCCCCCTTTGATAGCAATCATATAATGTTTGGTAGCTCTATCCATATTACCTGCATTACTTTCCATGACACCTAAGTTGTGCCTTGCATGTGCACATCCTTTCATTGCTCCTACCCTGTAGTAATGCTCAGCCTTCTTCTTATCCTTTTCTACTCCATTTCCTTTCGAATATGAATTGCCAATAGTAGAATATGCATGTCCAAGATGTAGTGTCAGTTCCCAAAGTTCCAATGCCTTTTTCCAATCTTTTTTGCCTTGAGCATAATGAACTCCAAGAACGTAAATTGCTTCGGCATCATTCATTTTCACTCGTTTCATTAGTTGTTCTATATATTTCTCATATGATTCTGTTGCTTGGGTTTTGCAAAAAGGACAAATACCAACAATCTTATTTATTTTTTGAACTGCATAGATGCACCCATTGCATATAACTTTCCCACAGCATGCCTTGTATTTCCTACCTGAACCTAGTGTTGGCAAACGTTTGTTACATTTTGGACAATCTCCAAGCGTAGGAGGTTGTTTGAATAGTTCTTTATCATACAACTCGGCGGCTCGTTTAAGTTCTTCTTTCTGCAATTCAGCAGCACGTCTGATAAGTTCCTCGCACTCTGCTTTATGCTTTGATTTATGTTTCTTTTTACATGCCGCATTGCAATACTTCACTTGTTTACACTTGTTGCACATATTGGTGGCACCCTCCTTGCCACAATTAGCGCATATAGGCACATCCACGTCACCACTATTAACTTCCTCCTTTAATAACATATCAGATTTAACACCGCCGGAAGAATTATCAATTTCAACATCATTCGTTTTGACATTATCCAATTTTTGATCACATGATGTGCACTTTTTCTCGGAGATGGTATCTTCTCTTTTACTAGTGTTCATATCACGTACCGCCGCCACTGATATACTACCATTATCAGATATATCAACAATATCTATACCTTGTGATATATCATCTACAGTACTACTTGACAAAGCAGCTGTTTCTCTGCTCATGATTTTATGTGATGTTTTTTTTAGTAGATCAGGATACCTCACACTCTTGTGTCTAAAATAATATATATAATACCACAGTCGTAAAACCCCTACATACTACAACGGCATATCACAAGAGTTTTAGTTATACTTATCGACGATCTAGTGCTATGTTATAAGCCACACGAGAGTTGATTGGACTCCTTCCAAAACGGCTTAAGGAATATGCTGGTGGAGGCGCCGTAAGGAAAAAAAGGAAAAGAGGAAAGAAGAGGGAAAAGAGAGGACAAAACTAGCGTTATTAGTTTAGAATGCAAATTTGAATTGACCATTCGAAATCAATCATAAGTTAGTGCACCATCGCTCACTACTACCATTACTTTTCTCACGTACTAATACTACGAATACCTTGCCGATCAGCAGTCTAAGAGAGTTATTAAATCAAACGACTTTATTATAATGCAACCGTTTATTCCAGCAAGGTTATATTCATATAATCAACATGCACAACACACACAACACACACAACACAACAACTAAACATCATTTATTTATTGTTTGATCAGGTTTGATATAACAATATCGAGACTATCGAATTAACAATGTATTGAACATATTAAATCAAATGTTAAAGATAGCAACGATCCCATATACGTATTATGTATTATTAATACGTATATTAATAATTCGTAATAAAGTGTGTTTGAGCAAGACGTGTTGCAACATCAATTATCGTATCAAATGAACGATTGGTACTCATAATATCAAATTAATACAACGTTGGCGGTGTTTGTTGTTGTATGTTAATGTTTGTCGTGTCGGTATTCGTAGCAAGGTTGGTTGGTTGATATACGTTAATTATATGTTAGTAGTGGTATTTATTGTTGGTTAGTCGGTGTCTGGTGTTAATGTTATTTGGTGGTATTTTATTTAATAGTTAGTTGGTATGTATTTAGTTGTGTTATATGTTAGTTATTCGGTATTACACGTGAGAGGTATAAACGTTATATAGTTGGTTGTTATATGTTAGTTTATTGGCAATATTTGTTAATTGTAGATGATTTGTTAGTGTAAGGGTTGGTGATGATTCAGATGTTACTGTTACTTATACGGACTGTTACGGTTTTACAGTTGGTTTATACACATGCATATACAACAATCAGCCTTGTGGGAGAATGGTAAGAAGTTATATCGTTTGTGTTTTATTTACATTTACTTATTTAATCCTACTTACTAACGAATATACATGCAATTATTGCCCAATACACCCCCCTTACAAATATAACCATTGTTTCCACATTTTCCACACGACCTTGGCTCATTCGTTTTGACATTGAAATACTCACATCCTGCTCTACCTGCCCTCCCCTGACCACGACAATTCAACTTATGATGAAGGTATCGAGGATCTGTCTCCAAATCTCTACACAAGCCACACGATCTGGGTTTACGTTTGCTTGGTCGTGGCAGTTCAAGTTCAACCGTTTCACATTCGCTAGTACTGGATCCTATTGTGAATCCTCCCACAGTCATGGCTCTTGGCTGATTTATGATTGCCCGATGGTCTGGTTGATGAAACATTGGCGCCGGTTGTATCACACTACACCAAGGAACACCGAATATAGAAGTTGGTAGTTGTTGTTGATCTTGCTCGGTAATATTCGTTGGTGGTTGTTGTTGATCTTGCTCGGTAATCTGTTGTGATGTGGCTGCCTCTGTTGGTGGTGTTGTACTAATTTCATCGATTTGACTTTGATGGGTAGGTGAGATCTTCTTGTTGAGCTCCTCCAACTTCGCCTTTTTACTTGCAACTCTATCCTCACACTCTTTAGCTCTCTGATTCCTCTTCCATTCTTCTTGATGTGTACGCAGATGAGACGGAAGCTTCGGAAATGTATGTACTCCATCAACATACTTGCACCAAGCTACTGCAGCGGCATCATCATCTTTGAGGATGCTAGCATCTGTTTCAGTGACGAACTTGGCATATGTCTTACGTTCTTCTTCTCCAGTGATTGGTAAGAACGGTAGTCGAGAACCCATTGCTTTGGCAAGATGTTGCTGATCTTTTGTAAGTTTGATGGTTTTGTCATCTAGTTCTTTACATCGATTCTCAACTGCCTCTTGCAAACTCTTTGTCTGTAACGGAATGGTATCAAAGCTTTCGTTTGTGAATTTGTATTCGCTTGTATTGGTCCATTCAGGGTAAACAAGCAAACCATGATTCCGCTGTGCAAGTGATTGGTACAAGTCAATTAGCCAAGTATCGTAATGACCTAGCTTGTGAAAGCCGAATCGTCGTTTCTCGGCAACTTTTTGGTTATGCCTGTGCCTCCTTTCACGCAATAGGCAGTCTGACATAGTGAGGCCTGTTGGCCACGAGTCGAATGTGGTGGTGATATTCTTATGGTAAGCTTCTGTTCGATTTGTGCCACGGCTACATTCAAGCATCTCCAAGCCGTACCTGTTTGTCATGACAGTACCATCAACTCTCATCTTTTTGTTGTATAATTCAATTCCCGGCGGGTCGGAGTAGAAGCCAAGGAGAATCTCTTTCAATACGTTATTAGCTTTTGACCACGCCCTCTTGTTGAATAACGGCTTTTTTGTTTCAGAATCAACAACGTCGCCATAAGCTACATACACTGCACGTACTCTCCAGTATAGTATGGTTGACTCCGGCACCTTACGATCGACACAATCCTTAAATAGTTGAGTATTGAAGTACTTTTGTTTCTTTATTTCGTCTTCTGTCATACCACTCTCTCTCATCTTATCCTCCAACTCTTTCAATTTCTGTGGATTCCATACAAAGAATGCCTCTCGAAGAGCAACAAAGAATGCCTTCTTTGCCTCATGCTTAACGGGTACTTTTGTTCGATCCATGGCATGAAATACATCTCCAAGTACAGAAGAAAACCTACGTTTCATTCTCTTGGGATCTGGAGGCGAGCTGAGATAAGGTGACTCTAGAACAGATCTCTTGTTCTGCTGAAGAATGTCAGCTTTAGAGAGTGCTGAGAAGAGATATTCAATGTCAGCCGAGGTAAGTGTTTTCGGGGGTGGTTCATCTTCTAGCTCTTCTTCCTCGCTATATTTAACATATTCAACGTCTTTGTCATCATCGTCATCATCGTTGTCATCATCGTCTACTGTCAAGTCCATATACTCGTATCCTTCCAATGATGAGACGTTAGGCCTCTTCCGTTTACGCTTCTCGATTGGCGGATCATCTGTAGACGGCTTAGATCGAGGTTCTGACGTGCTCGTCTTATCGATTGTCGTCGTCCGGATATTACTTGAGGCAACATGTTCCTTAATCATTCGGATAGGAACGATGATACTTTGCCCCGCCGGCATATCACCTAGAGTAACGGCAGCCCTATTGTGTTCCCATTTGTATCCTGGTAAGATCAAACCACGTGCATAAGTCTTCTCAACCTTTATCACATAGCTGTTTTTACCTGCTCTCACTTTTTTCAAATCTTTCTTTCGTCGTTGATATACAATCCCATCTGGGCACGTACATAATGGTTCAGCAACAGTACCAGTGGCGGCACGAGTAGCCATGCAAGCAGCACTTCCACTCCCAGGTATCAAGTCAATCGTTCTACCTAAAGTCACCTCATCCGGTGTGAGCCGACGGGTCAAATCAGGCTTCTTTACGAGTTCTTCTGCCACCTCAAGTGAAGCCCCAGCATCGTTAATGGCATAATCAATTTGAGCTTGTGTCAAGTCTCCGTCCTTCTCACTCCAATCTGATACTTGTAACGTTTTGTCCATTGTCACCTTAAGCACACGCTCACACAGCACGGACAGTCCAACACCACCATTTTGAACAACATCTCTTACCCGTGCAAACATACCAAGATTGTGAACATTCTTCCTCTTCCTTTGATCAACTTTCTTCAAGTCGACGACGTGAAAGTCTCGACCAATGTACTTCAAGTCTGTACTAACATTGACACCGTAAATATCAACTTCACTTGCTAGTAGAGATTCAAGGCGTGTAGGCAGGCGCCTCAACTTGCCAACTTTGAACACCAGACCAATCAACTCTTTGTCGGAGTTACGGTAAGCAATTTGTATTGTCTGTATGCTTGATGAGCCGGTTTGCATCCCGGTACTAGCATTGACGTTAACATTCCATTCAGCATCTAACCCAATTCGATTACCATCCAATCCCTCACGCAGGGCCATCACTAGTCGCTCGATTTCTGTTGTTGTCGATGCAACCTTCACAACTTTGAAGCGGTCAGAGGTGTAGAATGGCATCGAATCCTCATCTTCGGCGAAGCTAATATCACCATTGCACATGTCATCATACTTTTCTTGTTGTACTTGAAGAGATGGAAGCTCCCTTGGATAGAACTTATGATCGGCAGCTGGATTGTCGGTAAAGAAGATACGTACCTCCGGCAATCCCAGCTCATTTGTGGTAAGTTTGAATGCCTCAAGCGCTGACTTCATTTGTTCATGACTGTCAGTGTAAACATGAAACTGAATACGAACCTCACCTATTTCATTTACAGCAGTAACCAATCCTTTGAATATAGGACGTCCATGATAACGACACAAGTGTTTAGCCTCCTTATAGGATACATCCCAATGAAGTGTCTCTGCTCCACGCTTCTTAACTTCCATGTCCATATAGTCACGAAGAGATTCGTGATGTAACTTGTGTACAGCAGCAAGATATTCTCCACTTGGCACTATGCCATGATAGTGTTTCTTGTCACCAAAGCTGGTAAGAGGTGTGTATTTTTTATTTTGTTCAATCGATTCTCTGTTTTGTAGTATCATGTTCTCATGTTTAATGCACTGCATAGTATACTCTTTCGAATGCAACTCGAGTAGCAAATCAGAGAGTCTCTCGGGTCGGAAGCCACCATCAAAGAGAGGACGCATCATGTTGATAATTGTCTTATCAAGTCCTGCCCGCCAAGTAAAGTAAGCTGGAAACTCGGTCTCTCCTCTGTTATACTTGAACAAAGGTAAGCTACGCTTATCATACCCCATGAATGTGTAGCTTCTTTCGTTTTGATCTTCTTCGGGTATTGTCATATTAATACCTTGCTGCTCTGCACTTGCTTTTAGACTTGTCTTTGCTTGCTTGTTAAACTGTTTACATTCGTGGCATATGTATCGTCGGCTCATGATATAATATGTTGTGTTGAGATTGACAACAAGTCTTGCATGGTGGTTGTCTCGGAAACAATGGGCTCCAACACGGGTGTTACATTTGCAATGTGGGCAGGGTGGCATGAACGTATTACCAGGATCATTCCAACGTATATCTGGTAGCCAAACGAAGATATCCCTATAGTAGGCATCATAATGATTAGGTAAATGGAGCTTCTTTCTGATTTTAGATACATAGCTCGTACGTATCCACCAATCATTTTTCTTTAATATGTCAAGTAACCATGCATCCAATTCTTTCCCACTTAATTCAATTTGTAATCTCTCTTTAACAGCTTTGAGATATTCTTGCATAACACCGTTACCTTCCACGGGAGGGTCATCGGAATCATTCTTCCCCCCCTCTTCTTCTTCATCGTAATCAAGATTTGCAACAATATCATGCGGAGTTCTTGTTTCTAAAGGTGGATTATCAACTACTACGTCTTCATCTTTATCATCTTCTACGTCTTCATCATCTTTGTCTTTGATATCAGAAGGTAGATTATTTTCAGTACGTAGTGGTCCAATAAATCCAACATTCGTATTGGTATCGTTATTGTTTGTAGCTTCATTCGTATCATTCATTACGTTGGTTTTAGTATTGCTAGCATATTTTCGAAAGAATGGTTTTTTCTTTGCATTCTCCTCTTCTTTCTTCTTCTTTTCAGCATCTGCCTTAGCCTTTGCCTTTGCAGCCTCTTTAATTGGTTTATTCCTTTCTTTTGTTTTTCGGCATTCTTCTACTTGAGCTCTTACTTGCTGTGCAGTTTGACGACGCTTACGTTTTGTTACTTTTTTATTACTACCATTAGATGAATTACCATTAGATGATTTACCACGAGAAGCAGCGGCAGCAGCGGCAATCGCCTTTGCTTGTACTTCTTCATATGTTACCGATGGTTTATTTTTTATGTATGGATTCTTTACTACAGTACTAGCGGTATCATTACTATCGTTTGCATTACCTTCGCCGTCATCCATCGTACTAGAGGCAATAATAGATAGATACGTATATATAGTATAGAGACGTCCTTTATTAATATCAATATGGTTTATGTGATACAACTTCGTCTTAGTAGGAGTTGTTAATGGTTGGTTTTAGTAGGGGAGTTCCTTTAGGTTTATGCAGATCTACGTATCGACCTTGTGGATACTAAATAACGTATATATATCCACTTTAGTAACGTTATATACCCAATTAGTAACGTGTATATAACGTTACTGAGTAACGTATAGTACATAACGTCATTTCCAACTTAGTTAATTCACTACAGCCCCAAACGGTATTAATAGTTAATTTTAGTTAATTTACCTAAGCCCAAGCGGTATTAATAGTTAATTTATGGCAGCCCCAAAAGCAAATCACTACAGCCCCAAAAGAACTAAGTGGCCACCATCAAAACGTAGGAGCCTCCAAACTGCCAAAAAGAAGTGTAATTAATATAGAATAAAATGGCGAGCAAACTGTCTTCTTCTTATATATTGACGTGATTGGTGATATCACATCCTCTCTAGAGGTACTAGACGGATCTATTACATGTGTTGATAATTACACTATATTACACTTTCTATCTCCAACTACTTTCCACTGCTATCTATATCTACCACGGATTTTGATAATCCTACTTCTACAATATCGTTGAGTTTAGCCACTTTAAACTGGAGTTGATTTGTAACGATACCACCTTTGATAAGGGAAGAAGACAATACCGATAACTCCAAGTACAACAATGGGAATGAAGAAGACCAACGACCACATACTTTGTTTCTTCTTATCAACCACAACTTCATCATGTTCATCATGAACATTAATAGCAGCTGACGAGTCAAGCTGTGGCCCGAGATATACAGTCTTGATCAAATCTGGGACGTTCTCTACAAACGTGCCACTATTCAAGGCAACTGATATCAAGTGCAACATCTCATGATGAACATCTGGTACAGGCAATCCCATTGAGGTTATCACTAACCGTGTACTCCAGACTGTACAACCATTGGCATCAGATAATGTCGGATCACAGTCACTTGTTTGGGATGTAATCTCACTCCCATCTTGAGGATATCGTACTTTGATAACTTCTCCTCCAGGGCTTTGAGGCTCATCATTACCATGTTCTAATACACTGCCACTTCTTAATAAAAACTGTGAAGATATCTTGTCATCATCACAGCTCAGTGTTGACTCTGCCACATAATATAGAATCCAATCCTCCAAATCATTCATGTAATCATGGTTTGTTTGTCGTGACTCGACCGCATATACAAACGAAACCTCGAATTCATCTACAGTTTGAGAAGAGTTAGTATTGAATAGTACAAGATTCTGTATCTTTTCATTGCAATTGCTTTCATACACTGGTTCAGATCGGCGACGAGCCGCGATTGAGGACAGACTAACCGATCTTGTCTTCGGGGTAGGAACGGGTGATGTTGAAGGCTGACCACTAGGCTCATATGAAGGCACATCTGATGGAGGAGTACTGGGTTCAAATGATGGAGTCTCTGATGGATGCATAGATGGTTGTGGAGAGGGTACTGAAGAAGGAATCTCTGATGGTTGTTGACTAGGGGAATCAGAAGTTAATTCCACACAAAGGTCACAAGAATATCGAAGAAGTGGGGGAGGGAGGGTGGTTAGTTTTTGTTAGTAAAAGTGCAAAACCATATCATATGCACAATTCAACTCAATCCACAACCATGTAAGTACACATTCATAACACTTGGTTTCACAATCATAACCCAATGCCTACATCAAAAGGGTGGTCTGTGACCATTGTGACAATTAACTTCTACTTACCTAGGGTCTGTTGATGGGGTATGAGATGGGATAAGGCTTGGCGTTTCAGATGGCCGATTGCTTGGCTCAGCTGATGGAGTTTGTGAAGGTCGACCTTCATTTGATATTATACTTGGTTCCGCACTCATTGATGGTATTGTTGATATACTAGGATTAGCGGAAGTACTTGGCTGTGCACTAATGGAAGGGAAGGCTGATATGCTCGGGGCTACACTTAGTGACGGTGCAGCTGAGATACTAGGAGCCGCACTCTGACTTGGTTGAGATGATTGACTTGGTGCAGAACTTATTGACGGCCTAGTATGGTTGAATTGAGATAGGAGATGAGTCAGTGCATTAGATGGACTTGATGTAAGGCAAAGGAGTCAAACAAGATACTTACACTGCTGATATTGATGGTTCCTCGGTAACAAATCCAGGAGCTAGAGTTGGTGATAAAGTCGGTGACAAGCTAGGTGAATAGGCTAAACAACGAAGATGATGAGCAAGTGTTCGTGTTAGTTAGATAGAGGTAAACATAAAGGAGTAAAATCAATTAGATACTTCACAATTCAGACATAATAGACTCACTTGGCAAACCCGTAGGCATGAGTGTAGTGGGTGTAAGAGTTGGCAGCTGAGTTGTCAAGAGAGTGGATAGAATTTGCTGTTAGTGAAGTGAAAACAAACATATAATAAAGCATTTCATGTTCTCTCCATTCGCTCTTCTGTCTAGGATACCCCGAGGTATCCTAAGATGTCTTTACCAAAACGATAACACATCATCTTGTACTTACCAGAGTTGGCATGAGAGTACTCGGTGGCAACGTACTGCCTAAAGTCGGTGGTAATGTACTACCAAGTGTGGGTGGAAGAGTACTATCGATTGTAGGCATCTCCGTCCCAATTATTGGTGACCGAGTCGGACTATCTGTTATCACCGTTGGCATTTCAGTACCCACAACAGGCGACTTTGTAGGAGCGTCTGTAAGTATAGTTGGCGGGTACGAAGGCGATAATGTCGGATCCAACGTCGTTGGCTCTAACGTACCAATAATCGGAGCCTTCGTTGGCATCGTAGTTGGCATAGGTTCCACTATTATCAATTCACTCGTACATGTCAATTCACTCAGCTGTCCAATAAAAGGTAATCCATCTTCATTCTTCATTAAATAATCTATTCGGTACTTATCACGATATATCACATTACTAAATGGAGTTGTTAATATGTCTTGTACAGTAATGGTATCTTCTAAATCAGCCATGATTCGGTATGATATTTGAATGACAAGGCCCAAGTTTAGATATGGTTCATTCGCTGGACATGAAGTTTCTCCATTCGTTGCAAATGTTGGTGTAAATGTATCAAGTAAGGTTGGTGCTGATGTTTCAGAGGAAACTACTGGAGCTATAGTTGTTGGACTAATTGTTGGACTCTCAGTATTGATGACTGGTGCTTCTGTAACCGTACTTGATATTGAAGGAGCTGTGGTATTGCCATCATCAGTGACAAAAGTAGGCGAGCTAGTATTATTACTAACAACAGATGGTGATGGAGTGCCATTGATAGACACAGGAGATGATGTGTTGGATAATGATGTAGGCTCTAAAGTCTCAGTAGTAGTTGGTGACGAGGTGCCGTTAATTGACACGGGAGAAGACGTCGTGTTTGATAATGTAGAAGGACTGGGAGTGTTGATATTTGGTGAACTTGTCACTTCCGATGGAGAAGGTGCTGTACTGTTGGCATCCGTCGTTACCAATGGAGTCGGACTACTGCTATTGCTGCTGCTGTCTACTACCGGAGCGGTTGTAACTGTCTCGTTGTCAGCCACTACTGGAGCGGTTGGTACAGTCTCATTAACTCCAGGCTCACCAACAGCTGGACTGACCGAAGGAAAGTAAGTAGGAAACGGAGTCGTTGGAGAATCCGAAGCAGAAGGAGACTTGGTACCCTCTTGTAATCCCCTTCTTCGTCCCTCTCCTCTTCGTTGTAAATTATCAACTTGATATTGTACCCACTTCAATGTACTATGGAATGAATTATGATGAGACTTCTTCTTCTGTCTTGGCCTACTTTCTGACTCGTTTGTTGGCTCGTTGTTGTTGCTAACTTGATTATGTACCCAATTCAAGGTACTAGTACTATCATCTTGATATGACCTAATTCTAGACCTTGGATCATTCTCATGATCTAACCAAACAAATATATCATCTTGATCTTGATCATCATTCCAAGTAAAGACATCATCATCCTCTTCATCATACTTACTACTTCCACTTCTTCGTAATGGACCATCCAACGACAATGAGGGGGCAGTAGAGGGCCTCTGCTCATCAACTTGAAGTTGACTAACAATTTCAACAACTGCCGTAACATCAAACACTCCATCTCGAACAATATCAACACTAGCAAAGTTTGCTTCATTATAAAACCATTCTATATAATCTGACGTACGTTGTTGATATATTAGTATGCCTGGTTGTAATAGTCCCTCGTCAGTATTGGTACTAGAAGAGGAGGAGGGAAGACCGTATAACTCCATGTTTAAATTGTCAACTGGTACTGATATAGTTAATACAATTGGACTTAATGATGGATTGGTAGTTGGTATACCCGTACTTGGTGATATTGAAGGCGGTGGAGTAGGTGATAGTGTAGGACTACGTGTAGTATCGGGTGGTAATGGTGATTGTGTAACAGGATTACGACTTGGTTCGTTCGTTGGTACATTTGTAATTGGACTTGTTGAGGGAGATATAGTCGGTGAGGAAGTTGAGGGTGAGTTTGTGGGTTGAATTGATGGTGATGATGTACTTGGTGAGGTCGTTGGAGACTTTATTGTGATGAGATGTTGAGGAGAAGGTAGTTAGAAGAGAGTTAGAGCACGAAGTAAGAGTAGTCTCATAGTTCACAAAAGACTCTGAGGATCTTGAGGTATCCCAATCCTCAACAAAAGAGTGCTCAATGTCTTACCTTTGTTTGTCCAACATACGTAGGTCCAACACTATAACTCGGCATTTCCGTAGGACTATCCGTCGTTGGCCTTCCCGTAATCATCTCTGTCGGCACTTCCGTAGGCTCATTTGTTAATTGCACATCACTAGGCCCGCCACTTGGCAATTCACTACTACTAATTGTAGGTACGCTTGATATTGTTGGATTACTACTTGGAAAGTATAATGGTGTTGGTTTTAATGATATTGATGGATTATTACTTGGTGAATTTGATGGTTGTATTGATGGTAATTGTGATGGTAATGTTGATGGAGATTGAGAAGGATGTTGTGAAGGTTGTACTGATGGTACTTGACTTGGTAGATTTGTTGGTATGTTGCTCGGAGATTGTGATGGAGTTATACTTGGCAACTCTGATGGTTGATTGGATGGCTGATTAGATGGTTGATATGAAGGTTGTGTAGATGGAGTTGTACTACTTGCTAATGTTGGGTCTTGAGTTGCTATATCATCAACAGGACGTCTTGTTGGCTGTTGCTCTATTGGAGTAGGCTTTTGACTAGGTTGTATTGTTTGTTGCTTTTGTGATGTTGGTGCAAATGACTTATGACTAGCTGCTGCCTTCCACCAACTTCCTCCACTCTCCCAGGTATCATCTCCACTGCTACTACTTGATGAAGCCTTGCTCGATTTGCTATTTCTTGATGTTGATTTTGATGAGCTACTTGTACTACTACTTGACCATCCACTACCGCCACTGCTATTTGGTGTAGCAATCCACGAGCTACTACCCCATAAATCCGAATCCTCATTATTCCCATTCTTATCATTGTCATTAGCAGTTGACTGCTGCTCGTCCTTAGTAGTATAAATTGGATGACCTAATATCTCCTCCCATTTATCTAAATGTTCATTTATTTCTTGCCGTATATCATTTAATACCTCGGTTCTATCTCCTACAGTTGTTTGCTGCTCTATCGGGGAGGCGTGCTGCCAACTGCTACTGCTTTGCCAATTACCATTATTGTAGTCTGTAGATGTTGTAGAGGAAGTATCCTTGGAGCTTTTACCTAACTTTCTTCTTCTTCTATTTAGTTTCCTCTTGTGATTCTCTATTCGAGCCTCCACTTTTGATTTATGAGCTGTGATTGACGACTGTGTATAACTCGTTTCATCTCCATCATGCAGATTATTGCTATGACTACTCGAAGAAGCGTGTACTACCTTGTTATTAGTTACTGCGCATAGAGTGATTGATATTATTGTTAGTGTTGTGTAGAGTATTACTACCCTTGATATATTTATTGTCATGATATACTCTCTCTCTCTTTTTTGTATTATTGAGGGGAGAGAGCCGTACTTAATGTCTTAGTCGTCGCTCGAGTATTGAGTTATCTCGGCCACACACCCCTATAACATATCTCCTTGTTTGTCGGGCGGGGGTTGCTGCGTCTTTTATTTTTGTTGCAATATTGTGGTCGACGATGTGTATGTGCGATTGACTATTAGATTGCAATGATCCTCTACTTCAATATATTTTGTCTTATACTCAGCAGTCAATATCTCAAAATCTCTTCCCTATAGTAGAGGATTAATAACGCTGTATTGCCTTATCATTAAGCCTATTATTGTCAATGCTTATCAATGCTTATCGTCGTTCAAGCTCTCAAATAGGCTCTCTCATCGTCGTTCGTTACTCTCATGGTGACAGTTTGCTCGCCATTTTGTCACTTCATTTTCCCTCCCTTTTTATTAGTTAGCAGTTAGTTGGTGGCAATAAGATTTCCTCTCTCGTGTGGCTAATATAGCAGCTAGATCGTCGGTTAAAGCTCTTTTCACCGTCTACGTAGTGGTTTCGCGGTGGTGGTATTAATATATATATAGACACAAGAGTGTGAGGTATCCTTTCTACTAAAAAAAACATCACACATCACATATCTCATCATGAGCAAAGAAATAGCTGCTTTGTCAGTCAGTATTATGGATGATATAACACAAGGTATCAGTAGTGTTGATATATCTAATAATGGTGGTACATCAGTGGCGGTGGTGTGTGATATGAGCACCGGAAAAGAAGATACCATCTCCGAGAAAAAGTGCACATCATGTGAGCAAAAATTAGATCATAAAACAAATGATAGTGAAGTTGATACCTCTACTACTGATATGGCTGTATCTAAATGCGCAAACTGTGGTAAGGATGGTGCTAGTAATACGTGCAACAAATGTAAACAAGTCAAGTATTGCAATGCTGCATGTAAAAAGAGACACCGACACAAGCACAAGAAAGATTGTGAGGAACATCTTAGACACGCCGCTGAATTACATGAAGAAGAACTTAGACGAGCTGCTGAGTTACATGATGTAGAATTATTCAAACAGCCTCCTCCTCTATTGGAAGATTGTCCGATCTGCTTCCAGCGTTTGCCATATGTAGGCACGGGAAGGAAGTATCAATCATGTTGTGGAAAGATCATATGTAGCGGATGTATTTATGCTGTAGAATTTATAGATGCATTGTGCCCTTTTTGTAGGGAGAATATGCCTTCATCATTTGAGGAGATTATCGAACGGGCACAGAAGAGGGTGGGTGCTGACGATGCTCAAGCAATGAGTTTTCTAGGAGGCTACTACTATGATGGGTCACATGGTTTGCCGCAAGATTATGCAAGGGCATTAGAATTATGGCATCGATCAGCAGAGCTTGGTTGTGCCGAATCGATGTCAAATATTGGTAGAGCATATTACTTTGGAAACGGAGTAGAAAGAGATGAAAAGAAGGCTGAGCATTACTACGAGCTGGGAGCAATGAAAGGCTGTCCACATGCAAGGTTTGCTCTGGTTGCGCTCGACGGAGAGAAGGGAGACATAGATTTCGATAGGGCACTGAGACACTACATGATTGCAGTGGAGGCTGGCCACAAAGACTCTTTAGAACAGATACAACATATGTACACGGGAGAGCATGTAACAAAAGATGATTATACAAAAGCATTACAAGCTTATCAAAACTATTTGGATGAAGTAAAGAGTGGCCAGAGAGACGAAGCAGCTGCAGCAAGAGAGAGTTATAAATACATTAAATAGATAGTAAATCGTTACTAATTATATCCTCCAACCCTCTCTAACTCTAGTCTAGAATCGATCGTCATACTTAAACCTTCCTCTTCATCACACCTCTCGCCATCTACTCCCCGAGCCCAAGCAGTTCTCCATCAATCTATCTACTCATTGTGACTTAACAATAAACACCCCTGAGTAATAAGCTGAAAAACTTTTAATGATGATGCATAGATGTTGTCTCATCTCTTTAGCGGGATTTCAATTTTCATAAACTCCTTGCAAAATGGGACGTTCAATCGCCAATTTATTCAGACATCAGTGCTAATTTTATTTATGTGTGGTACGGAGGTTTTATCGTATGTAGCAATGATATAGTAGCTGAATCGTCGGTATATAAAGCTCTTTATCGTCTGTCGTTTGTAGTGGATTTACGGTGGTGGTATTATATATATTATTATAGACAAAAGAGTGTGAGGTATCCTTAATCCTTATACTAAAAAAAACATCACATAAACATCATCAACATCTACAGCGCAGCTGCTTATCAAGTATTATGGATGATATCTCACAAGGTATAGATAGTGTTAGTATATCTGATGGTGGTATAGCAGCGGCGGTGGCATGTGATATGAGCACCAGTAAAAAAGAAGATATGAACTCCGAGAAAAAGTGTACATCATGTAAGCAAAATTTAGATAATGTCAAAACGAATGAAGTTGAAATTGATGCCTCGGCTAATGATATGATTGAATCTATATGTGTTAATTGTGGTAAAGAGGGTGCCAAAAATACGTGCAACAAATGTAAGCAGGTGAAGTATTGCAATGCCGCGTGTAAAAAGAGACACCGGCACAAGCATAAAAAAGATTGCGAGGAACATCTCAAGCGTGTCGCCGAGTTACACGATGAAAAGTTATTTAAACAGCCACAGCCAAAAGAAGATTGTCCAATTTGTTTCCTGTGTTTGCCGACCTATCATAAGGGGTGGAAATACATGGCATGTTGTGGAAAGATTATATGTAGTGGATGTATCCATGCACCTGTTTATGATGACCAAGGCAATAAAGTGGATAATCAAAAGTGTCCATTCTGTAGAACTCCATATCGTAAAACAGAAGAAAAAGAAAGAGAGTTGAAAAGAGTAGAGGCAAATGACCCATTAGCAATCAACACTTTGGGATGTGATTACAGAGATGGGACGAAGAGACATCGAGATTATACGAAGGCATTAGAACTATTTCATCGGGCTGGAGAGCTTGGGTATACTGAAGCATATACCAGCATTGGCTCTCTATATTTTAATGGAAAAGGAGTAAAAGTTGATGAAAAGAAGGCTTTACATTATTTTGAGCGAGCAGCTATTGCAGGAGATGTATATGCAAGGTACAATCTAGGTATTAGCGAGGAGGATACAGGCAACTTTGATAGAGCTGTAAAGCACCTTATGATAGCAGTAAGGAGTGGAGATAATTGTTCTCTGGAGGAAATTAAACGAATTTACTCTGATGGACATGCAACAAAAGACGACTATACAAAATCATTACGATTGTATCAAGAATACTTGGGTGAGGTGAAGAGTAGACAGAGGGATGAAGCTGCTGCATTTGATCAGGATTACAAATATATTGATTAGATATCTTAAAAACTAACTCTCTTCATCTAGTCTACTCTATAAGTAACCAAGATAAATCACTCAAACATCTTGGTGGTTTGTTCGCCAGTTTATTCTCAGATCTTCTTACTCTACTTTGATTTGTGTGCAAGATAGGAAGGAGACTCTTCGTGCTAATGATATAGCAGCTAGATCGTCGGTATATAAGCTCTTCTTTGAATCTGTCGTCGGTAGTAGTGTTATTTACGGCGGCGGTATTATATATATAAATTATAGACATAAGAGTGTGAGGTATCCTTCCACTAAAAAACAAAAACATCACAAATCTAAATACATCATGAAAGATTTTGGAACAGCTTTGTCAACTGTAGATGATATATCACAAGGTATAGATATTGTTGATATATCTAATAATGGTGGTACATCAGCGGCGGCGGTATGTGATATGACCAGAGAAGGAGATACCATCTCTGAGAAAAAGGGCACATCATGTGAGCAAAAATTAGAACATATAAAAACGAATGATATTAAAGTTGATGCCTTAGCTAATGATATGGCTGTATCTACATGTGCTAATTGTGGTAAGGAGGGGGCTAACAACATATGTAACAAATGCAAGATGGTTACGTATTGCAACGCAGCCTGCAAAAAGAAACATAAAACAAAACACAAGAAGGCATGTGAAAGACGTGTGGCTGAGTTGCGTGATATTGAATTATTCAAACAACTACCACCAAGGGATGATTGCCCAATTTGCTTCCTTCGTTTGCCATATCTTGGTTCGGGAAGGAGATATAAATCTTGTTGTGGAAAAGTTATTTGCAGTGGATGCATTTATGCACCTGTATATGATGACCAAGGTAACGCTATGGATAATGAGATTTGTCCTTTTTGTAGAATTCCGACGCCCGAAACAGATGAAGAAATAATAAAAGGGTTACAAAAGCGTGTGGATGCTGGTGATGCTATCAATCAACTTGGGTCTTATTACTCTAAAGGAATATACGGCTTGCCACAAGATCATACAAAGGCATTAGAACTCTGGAAACGGGCAGCAGAACTTGGTTATACCGCAGCATATTCTAATATTGGTGTTGCATATGACGGTGGAGAAGGCGTAGAAATAGACAAAAAGAAGTCTGTTCATTATTGGGAGCAAGGAGCAATAAAGGGATGTACCGGTTCAAGGCTCGCTCTAGGTTATATTGAAAAGAACTCGGGTAATATGGATAGAGCCATCAAACACTTCATGATTTCAGTTGCGGATGGTAACAATGGATCTTTAAAGGAGATCAAACAGCTATACTCTCAAGGGCATGCAGCAAAAGATATTTATACAAAGGCATTACGAGCGTTTCAGAAATATTTGGCTGAGATAAAGAGTAGTCAGAGAGATGAAGCTGCTGCAGCATATGAGGAATACAAATACATCGAATAGATAGTAAATTGGTTTAGTAGCTAATTCACCCAACTCCAGTAGGTCAGAATCGATCGTCATACTTAAACTATAAAACTAAAGTTCAGAATTCGTTTATCCCTACCGTATGTACTAACTCTTTCTCTTCACGAGAGTATCTACAGTGTTCTTCCCCAATTCCCCACAACCCATCATAAGCTCCAGAGACATCTAAGTATGAGTAAGTTAATGTGAAGAGTTCATTATCATAGATTATCACTGCAGATGCCGGTGGCTTGACTACTTGCTGTCAAGATCAAGGATACCACTTGCGGTCCGAGGTATCCTATGCATTCCCACTTTTCCTCTTTGACTGAATTGACTCTCAATGGAGGCGGCAGCTAATAACTACTAGTATATCAATAATACAACAACAATGAAAGTCTCACTAGTGCTAATATTCTTAAGCGGTAGTTGCAAGTATGGAGGAATCGCTATAGTATCAGCATTCACCAACCCACTAACTTTTACTTCCACATCAACACATCATGTCAATAAGAAACAAAGAAGACAGTCTACTAATTTATACATGTCAAGTACTCCACCAAAGAAGAAGAAGGTACTAACAGCAGCCGACGTTATATCCAAATCTAAATCCAACAATCAATCATCAGGCGATCCAGCAGCACCCAATAAAGACGAACAACCTAAAATGTTTACACCACAAATATATACTAAATTTCAATCAACACTCCTTCTATTAGAAAAACGTATCTCAAATGGTAGCAATAGTTTATCGAAAGATGAGGTAACTCAATTTGAAAATGAAGTTAATGATTTGGTGGAGGAGATGAATGATTATAATTTAGATCCAAAGGGTGAAGGTGAAAAGATTAAACGTTATTATGAGAGTTTGGAGAATGATGATAGTGGGGATGAGGGTGTGGTGGATGTTAAAAAGAAGGATAATGATGGTAAGTAGATATTTGTTATTAAACGTATGGTTTTAATTGCGTGTAGTGTCGACTTGAATGCTGTTGGTGCGTGTAAGGTTTGTCCATCTCTTCTGCTCATATTATGTGTGTCTTATAATTTAGTAGAACCAGCACTTCCTTCTCCTCCTGTGACAAAGTCAGTTGACAACACACCACCACCTGCTCAACAAACCAAGTCTGTATCACATATCCCTATATATCCTGAGGCTACATCTCCCGCTGATACTCCTGCATCTCCCACTGGTACTGCTTCAACTACATCTCAAACAAAACAAGCAGCAATACCAAAAGAACAAGAAGACATTGATGCCGAAACAATATCCAAGGGATATGGATTAGCATCTGGCACTAGGAATACATATGCTATACCAGGTATGGAGGAAATGAGTGCTGAGGAGTATAGAGATGAGTTACAACGGAGTATTAGTGCTAGGCAGGTATGTGTTGTTGTTGTTTTTGTGATGTGTGATGTGATAAGGTTTTGTGTGATGGGTTGTAATGGGGGTGGGTGGTTGAGAGGGAAGTGTTTTTGTATGTGGTGTAAGGTGACTGGAGGTATTGTTTGTGGAATGGGGGTATCGTTTTTGAAATAGGAAAGTCTCATAAACTCTCGAAACTCTTTTCAAACTCCTGGGGTTTAACAGGCAAAGAGGAGGAAGGAGGCACTGGCAAGTAATACAATTGGTAATCGTTCCTCATCGGGATATTTAGATGCCTTGGGTGGTGGGGGTAGTATTGATCCATTAGGTCGACAGGGTAATACGGAGAGTGGTGGTGGTAGTAGTACGGCAACTGCGGGGAAGGCAAGCCGTCCTGCAAGGTGGCAACCAGGTGGAAATAATAAAGGTGAGATGATTGATAGTGTTGTTGTTGATGATAATGTTGTTGCTAGTAGTGCTAGTGCCAGTGGTAGTGTTGTTAGTGCCGATGAGACAGAGGAGAATGAGGTTGTTGAGAGTGTTGCTGTTAGTGCCGTCGACGGGCAGAGTGGTGGTGGCAAGGGATCTTCTCTTAATCTAAAAGAGGAAGCCAAGGAACGATGGGAAAAGCAGTTGGCCGAAGAGCAGGCAATGTTGGCTGCACGAGAGAGGGATAAATGGATTGGCGGTGGTGATACGGCGCCGCCAGTGGAAGTCTTGCCTCAAACAATTCCACCCGTAGCTGAGGAGGAGAAGAAGGAGGTCATATCATCCCCATCATTAGCAGATTTATCAAAGAATATTCAACCAACCACCCTTGTTACATCGAAAGATAAGGACAATGTAAAGTTATCATCATTGGCTGATCTTGTGCCGAAAAAGGCTGCCGGTCGTTTCAAAGCAGGCAGTCCTGATAAAGTTCAGGCTCCTATTCAATACCCTCCGATTAAACCACGTGTAGTCGAAGAAGATGCACCACCTCCAAAAGAAGCCGCACCCGACATTTCTTCATTTAATGAAGAGGAATGGTTTGGTCATGCACAGAAACGGCAGCGTCCAGTACCCTCGAGTGGATCAGAACGTAAGCCGAGTTTCTTCCAAGTACATCAGAGTGGCAGCGGTGGCAGTAGAACGTCAACTACATTACAAGCTACCGAGGCATCTCAGAATGTTTCAACTGAAAGTACAACTAGTTTTGCCCATGGTGACGAGGCCAATAGTCAACGTGATCGTCCAGAGAAGGGCGGTGGAAGTTCCTCAGGTTTCTTTAATGTTCATACTGCAAGTGATCAATCAATATCTTCACGTACTACACCTGCACCATCATTGTACACAAAGTCGTTGGTAGACACGGAAACAAGAATAAGGCCCACTCCTTCGTCTGATACGCCCGAGTATATCAACATTGGAGATCATCGATCAGCTGGTGATACTGTGGATCCACTAAGATCTCGGCAATCATCGTCGTCTCAACCTGCTTCATTGGTTCAAACTGAGGGTCGTGCACGGCCGATCCCAACCACAGCACTGCCAGATTATGCCAAGCACACCAACCATCGTTCAGCTGGAGATTCAAGAACAACTCCAAGGAAGAAGTCATTAGCCTCTGTCTCATTAGTTGGAACTGAGGGGAGAAGTAGACCCGTCCCCACAACAACTTTGCCGGAATATGCCAAGCAGATTAATCACAGATCTG